>TARA_R100000655_G_scaffold5573_1_pt1 | contig 44765 bp, 38 predicted proteins | sample TARA_R100000655 | Tara Oceans TARA_R100000655 (sample SAMEA2622497) | marine metagenome | biome: marine biome (ENVO:00000447); feature: deep chlorophyll maximum layer (ENVO:xxxxxxxx); material: "saline water (ENVO:00002010), including plankton (ENVO:xxxxxxxx)" | depth 90 m
TCAAAAAACTAAAATATTACGATATTTAGAAGATGGTAACAAAATAAATCCTATGCAAGCGTTGAATTTGTTTGGATGTTTCAGGTTATCTGCTGTAATTTTCGATATTAGAGCTGAAAAAGGTTATGAATATATCAAAACTACGAAAATTGAAAATCGTAATGGAAATAAATATGCTGAATATGCAGTAGCATAAATAGCACAAAAAATACTATCTGGGGGGCATATTAATATACCTACCACAACATCATCAATACTTGGCATGTCCCCCATAGATAGTAAGGAGAATTAATGAATAACTTTTTTATATATAACGATGAATGGAAACAGAGATACTTAACTAGGGACATATTGTCAAGAGATTGGGAAATGTTCATAGATGAAGTAAAAACAAGAGGAGTGGGGAGAGATATATATTATTTCCCTTGTTTTAGAGAAGAGTTTTGTGATAAAGTGGTCAAAATGGCTAATGATTTAAATTTATGGGGAAAGATGGGTCATGAATCATATAGAACTAATGATACTTGGCTTAGAAATATAGGATTAGATGATGTTTATAATGAGTTTATAGACGAATATATAGTTGATTTAGTAGAATATGCTTATAAAACAGCAGACAATATGAATGAAAAAGGTTTAAGTAAAGAGTATCAATTTGCTCAAGGAAATGTAGAATCTGATACTGTTATGACAGAAAATTTTATTGTTAAATATATACCTGAAACAGAAAATGATAGCTTATCATGTCACTGTGATGACAGTACTTATAGTTGTCAGGTATCATTGAACAATGCATCAGAATATACAGGAGGTGGAACTTGGTATACTAAACAAGAGACTTTATTGAAACCACCTAAAGGTTATATGAATGTGCATCCAGGTAGTCTGGGATTTAGACATGGAGCTAGAAGGGTATATTCTGGGAATAGATATACTTTAGTTAGTTTTATAAGACAAGATATTGATTGGGAAAAAATTGAACGAATAAAAGAGGAGGTTAGGTATGCCGAGCAAAAACAAAGCAAGGGGCAATCGACTGGAGAGATTGGTCGTAAACCAAGCAAAAGAAGCGGGACTTGATGCTATAAGAGCTTATGCTAGTAATGGATTAGCAATAGGTGAAGCTGAAGATGTTGATGTGAGGATAGAAGGTTTTAGAGGACAATGTAAAATGCGTAAGAAAATAGCATCACATTTAAAACCTCCTGAAAGTTGTGAGATAGCTCTTGTTAAAGAGGACAGAGAAGACACATTGGTTGTAATGAGGTATCCACAATGGTTAGAATTAATTAAAAAAATAAAAGGTTTAGGCAGAGGCTATATAAGCAATGACAATGAAAAAAAAAGTGAATAACAAATAGTGATTATGTTGAGCGGTAGTATGTATATAGGTCGGAACTCTGCCTAGAAATTATGAAAAGAAAAAAACCAACAAACAAAGAGATAACAATGGTCCTTAATGGATTGATTATGGAAATAGAAGCCATAAAAATCAGAATAACTATGCTTGAAGGTAAAAAGATAGGAGATGAAAAAGATGACAAAAAGTGATTATGAAGCAATAGCTGAAATTATTCGTCATATTTTAGGTGGTAGTAATGTTTATCATGCATTTGTTGACACAATGGTTAACTATATGAAAGCAGAAAACCCACTATTCAATGAGAATAAATTCAGAGAAGCATGTAGAGAAAATCCAGACAAAGATGGTGAAGCAAGAATAAAGACTATTGAAAATAAAGCTGATACGAAAGATGTTGAAGCAAGATTAAGAAAATACCAGAATGATAAATCTGGTATGAGAGCCGCAATGGATAGGATGAATGAAAAATTTAAAAAACTTAACAAAGAAATCAGAGAAGAAAAAAGTAATTTGCAGTAATTGCAAAAAAACATATAAACTGAAGTTCAAGGTAAATGTAAGAGAACAGATGTGGAGATGTAGAATGTGTGGAGCCTTTAATTATTTTTAGGCTCTATGCATTTTTTTTTTACATTTAAAGGATGGTGATTTAGAAAGGTTTTTTGGAGCCACCTTTTTTCATAGTAGAACCAATAGTTTGAAGAGGTAATCCAGTCATATACTCTACACTCCAACCTGGGTTCTCTATTGACCTTTTAATATCTCTAGCAAACCTACCTCCAGGAAATAATGTAGCTGTTGAATAATTAGCCATTTTCTCCCAAGAACCAGATGTCCATGCAATCCATGCGTCTTGACTACTTCTTCCTATCTTACCTACTAAAGGAGGAGTAACCATTTGTAAAGGTCTTAAGTTTTTAGGCCACATAGACTTGTCTCCCCAGAATGCTTTATTTCTTGTTTTTTCATCACCAAATAACCATTCCATAGTATCTTGAGCCCAGTTCCAAGGTGCTGGTAATGCGGCATTAAATACACTATATGGAAATAAAGATGCTAATGATAAACTAAATATATCCAACATCAATAACCTTTCTAATCTTTTCATTTCAGTAGACTCTGGATTAATTCCGTATATAGCTGCTTGACGAAGAGTGTTTCTTCTAAAGTCAACAGAATTATAAGACCATAATTGAAATCTAGACAACACTTTACCCAAAGATGTAGATGCGAACATCGGTCTGAAAGGAGCAGAATATAAAAACTGTGTTGCCTTAACTCCTTGTTTAGCCAACCTAATTAACTCTGGATTATTGTATTCCAAAGCTCCTCCAAAGTTTTCATGTGCTTGAACTAAATGAGCCATAAAAGCATCTCTTCTTAACATTCTTTCCGACTTTTTCATAAACCAAGCAAATTTATTAAACATAGCATCTGTAACTCCATGTTCTTTCGCTAAACCCCTTAAACTCCTATCACTCATATTAGGGTCACCTGTAATTTGTTTAGCAGCATCTCTAACGAATTCACCAAACTTTTTACTTTTAGCTTGAGGATTTAATTCTAACTCAGCTATAAGAAACTCTTCATTAATACCTTGTTCTTGAACAAATCTTTCTATTTTCTCCCAACTATCCCATTCAGGATTGATTTTTGTTCTCAAATATTCTAGATTTCTACCATTTTTCCAGTTTTTAAACCCAGTAGAGACCATAGTGTGTGTAGTACCACCATATATATTACCTACAGCAGTTTTAGGATGAGCAAGTAAAGATGCTAACTGATACTTTGCTTCTAAAGAAGAGAAATTCTTTATCTGCTGGTATGTTATTTCTTTAAATCCTTCTGGTAACCCTTCTTCTTTCATTCCAAGTAAATCTTTCATTTTATTCACTTGTTTAGCTACTTCAGAATCTGCAAACCATTTAAAAGCTGTTCCATCTAAATTCATTCTAGGATTTTCTAACATTTCTTTAGGTATAACACTAGGATGACCCATAGCATTCTGACCATAAAGTTTTATAAAATCATGCCAAGCATTTATCAATTCTTTTGGAACATCTCCTCTTGCTTCCATACGACCTTTAAAATCCTCTAGAATTCTTCTTCCCATAAACTGAGATATTTTCCTATAATAAGCATCAGTTATACCTCTTATATAAGAAGAGTAAGAAATAGGGTCTAATGACCATCCTGGAGCATGTTCTTCTCTTGTAAACAGATTACCAGGTTTATTAAAGGAGTCTATCCATTTTATAGTTGCATCTCCTTGTTTATTTTTAATAGCTTCTAATGCATTGTCCCACATTTCTGACATCCATTTATCACCATGTTCCATTGTCCATTCACCAGTTCTTGCTTGATGCCTTAATACCAAACTAACCATTCTTTGTTCTTTCTGCTCTTTAGTTAATTTTGGATTTTCTTTAATATCTTTAGCAGATTTTAAATACTGATTATAGGCAACCTTTCTATCTTGGAAAATATGTGGAAAATATGTAGACCAATCTCCAATTTTATCATATTCTCCTGTTGGTTTTAGTTTCCTTGCCAATAGTAATAATTTAGGACTAATAAGCTTATTAGTTTTAGGGTCAACAAAATCTTTAGGAGCTGATTGTATCATAGCTTCTCTATGTATCATTTCCATGAAATCCATTCCTAAATCTTCTTGAGGTCTTTTTCCTTCCCTTAAAGAGTCAGCAATATCTTTTTGAAATTTAGCAACATCTAACTCAGGGTCTTTTTTCATTATCTCTCTAACAGACATATTTTCTATATCAAGAATTTCTCCTGTTTCTCTAGAAACTACTTCTCCATTTACTTTTTTAGCATATTTTTTAATAGCGCTTTTGTCTGCTCTAATATACTTTTCATGCATTTCTTTATTAAATTCTGTAAGTCTTGTTTTAAACAAGTCAACAACTTCCCTTGTAGACATTTCATATGTTGCATCATCTTTAACATCTTTAAATTTCCAAATTTTATCTTTTATCTTATTAAAAATTTTATTATGTTTTTTATAATTTTCTAGATAAGGTATTCTATCTTCTTGTTTATTCATTTTTTTTGCAATTGGATACTCCATTTCACTTACAGCAATTCTAAATAAATCCGTACCAAATGGTTCTCCATCTGCTCGTAACGAGTCCATAAATCTAAATGAGTCATCAAATCTAGTTTTTATATCTACATATGATTGTGATGCGAACCCGTTAGATGCATGCACATACTCTTGAAATGCAGATAGGTGAGTATAAGGAATATAAACATCTCCAGTTTTTTGAGTAATTTTCATATTTCCATCTCTAGTCCAATACACACCTTTTCTTTTAAGCAATACCATATCTTTTTTAATCATATCCCTACTTACATTTCTTGGTAACCCAAAATACCACCATTTAGGGATTTTTTCACCATTATCTATACTACTGAATATCTTTCCTATCATAGGACCATCTACCATATCCTGAACAATGTTGTCAAATGTCCTCCAATCCATCATATCCATAGCAGAAATATCTTTGTTTAAAGCTCCTTTTACCATACCGACTATATCTTCTGCAGCAGAACCATGTAATTTGGCTAAATTATCTCTTATTCTAGCCATCATTTCTAAATCTTCTTTCTTAAATTTATATTTAAGTGCTTTTTTAGGGTCTACTATAGCAGCAAATGGTTCTAAATCATCAACTACTTTCATAGGGTCATTAACTCCACCTTCTACTGTAGTTCCATCTGGCAGTTTTATTTTTCTTTTAGTATACACATCATCAACTAATTCATCTAAAACTTTTTCAGACTTTTCTTTTTCTTTAGTCTTTTCAGCACCTCTTTCTATTTGTCTATAAACTCTATTAAACTCATTTAAGAAACTTCTAGTTGATTGGTTAGAAATCTGGTCTGATTGAAAACCTAATTTAGAAACAGATGTGGGTTTACCTTTGTTAAAGGACTGAAGCATTAAACCATCGAATAATTTCTTTTCATAACTACTTAATGTCTTTTTATATTCCTTTATGGCAATATTAATTTCTTCAGTAGTCTTTAATCTACCTGGTTGTTTACCTTGATATTTAGGGGCAATGGTTTTTGCTCTCATGTCTTCTAATTCAGGGTCTATAACAGTAGGTTCTCTTTTTCTGTCAGCTTTAAATAAAGCAGCATGGTCTTTTTTAAACTCCTCTGTTTTATTATATATCTCTTTGAATTTACCTATTTTAAATTTAGGATTTTGCAATAACTTATAAAACCATGAGCCTGAAATAATATCAGTTAAATCATTAGTAATCTTTGCTTCTTGAGCATCTCTATACTTCTTAAGCATCTCTCTTCTTCCTGAAGAAGTTGACATCAACTCAAACATTTTGTTTACTTTCCAAAGATTTAAATTATGATATTTTTTACCTTTTTGAAGTTTTGTGCCCCAATATAACGGTAATTCTTGACCTTCTTGCCATGAATCTTTTGGAAGATAGTCAGCTATATCTTTCTCTTTTATATTTCCTGTTTTAAGAATATCTTTAGTTCTAGATTCATCTTTTGATATTCTATATAATTGTATATCGTCATGTAAGTAATTCTTAAATATCTTTTTCATGTCAGGAGGTAATACAGAGAAACCTTCTCTTTCCATAGATTCTAGAAGCTCTTTAAATTGTGGGAACTTAGCTAATTCTTTCCTTATCATGTTATACTCTTTATATAAAGCATCTAATTTTGGTTGACTAATTCTTTTAAAAATAGATTCAGACATATCTGTTTTTTTAACAAGTTGAGAAACTATAGGCATATAGGTATTTTGTGTAAATCTTGAGCCTTCTTCTGCCTTTGTAGTAATATCCAGTGAATCCCATTGTTTATTAAACTCCATATTTTTGCCCCATAACGCTGAATTTACTTTAGCTAAAGAGCTATATACATCTGTATTTTTAATCCAAGACATAGAACCTACAGATTGATTAAATCCATTATTTACTCCTGTTTTTAATTGACCTTTATTATCCATCCTTCTGCCATTTATAATAACAACCGTATCAAAAAGAGTGTTGTATTGATGTGTAAATAAGTCAGGAATGCTTTTTAAACCTATTTCATCCATAGGGTCAGCAGTATATCCTATTAAAGCATTTTTCATCTTTCTAAATTTCATTAAATCCTTTTTAGGAGTAATCATTATTTGTATAGGTTTACCTTTTCTAGTCATTCCTTCATGTAGAAAGACACCATCTTTCATTGCGCTTATGTGAGCATGCATAGCTTGAAGTATGCTACTTTGAACAACGGCAGGACCTAATTGAGCCCTTCCAGTTTGAGCCGCTGTAGACATTTGCATTCTAGCGAAGGGAGAAAACTTAGATGACCTACTGTTATATATCTCTGTTATGCTTTTTCCAACTCTTTGCTCTATCTTTCTTTCTTCAGGAGTAGCATCTCTAAGTATCTTATCTCTACCTTCTTGCCATTCTTTAATTTTATCTCCTTGCCAATCTACACCATTTTCAAGTAATTCATCTTTATTCTTGTGATATAGGTCACGCCAAGACTTTTTAAACCCAAAAAAGTTATACGCTTTATCTCCATCATTATCCGCACCACCTAATGCTCTCATATTAAGTTCATTCATGACAACACCATGACCTTTTCTTCCAGTAAATCCACCAAATTCCATTTGTCTAGCTCCAGACATAGAAGCCATAGGAATTCTAACTCCTATTGAAGTAAAATATTCTTTAACTACATCAGCGTCATATTTGTTCCTGTTTTTCCATAATTCACCTAAAGTTTTTTCTTTAGCCCAGTCGACTTTAACCTTCATATACTTATGACCATTATCTAAATAAAACTTATCAGAATCAAATGAACCATTTTCTTTTTTTATATCTTCAATAACATGATGGTCCATTCCTCTTATTCTAGATACTACACTATTATCTAGCTTAGGCTTAACAGCTCTACTTAACATATAATTCTTTTTAACTGTCAACATCATAGGTCTGCTATATTTATGCAGGAAAACACCTATATCTTTACCTGAGTCAACATTATTAATCATTTTGTCAACAACAGAATCAAAATCTCTTATCTCTGCTCTATATCTATTTACCTGTTCAGAGTCTAATTCAGCTTCACCTAATTCTTGCGACATAGTTTCTAACTCTGAATCAAGCAACTTTCTATACACTTTAACTGCAAATCTTGAATGTTCTGGAGAATTCATAACAGCAAATAAATCTTCTACTGAAACTTTTTCTAAATTATTTATAATACTATCTTCTAGTACTTCATCCTTAGTTTTATGTAATTCTTTTAATTTTTTATTCCAAGACTCTTCTCCTCTATAAGAGTTACCAACTAAAGTATCAAACATATCTTCAAAAGTTTTTAATACTTTCTCTTGCTCAGCAGGGGTTTTAGCAGAATAAAGGAATGGAGTAAAATTAGACCACATTTGTTTAGCTATTCTTTGAGGAGCTGACATATGTGAGTCTGTTATTTCAGAACCAATAACTTTTAAATCTTTAGGACTTATTTCATATACTTTATTTTGGTCTATTTTACCAGATTTATAATCTTCATAGCTATGAGACTCTCTTAATCCTTGTTGCTTAACAGCACTTTCAAACATAATACCATGTATTTTACCGCTCTCCATAAGCTTACTGAGACTCTCTCCCGATGAATGCACCATGTATTTGCCAAGAAGTCCTCCATTTGTCCTCCCCCTTCTAACTAACATACTTTTTACTTGACCATCTCCTTCTTTACCTCCTTCAAAAACTCCTCCATTATTACCGTGTTTTTCTATAACCTTGTCGTGCATAAGGAAAATACCATCAGTTCTTTCTTCACCTGCAGGGTCATCTTTAACTATAATAATTCTTATATTACCATCTTTTGTAACATTAGGCAATCCTTCAAAAGTGTTGGCATCATTTGAATAACCTGTAGTAAATAATATTTGTGCTCTTTTATTGTAATCTTTAGCAGATTTCAGGAAACCAGGGTGAGTATATAGTAATTTATAATGCTCTGGATTTTTCTTATTAAAGCCATTAAAATCCATATCATATCCAACATTAGACCAATAAGCGTCTTCTAGCATTTTTTTAGTCCTAGAATGCTCCTCACCCTTTAATCCTTCCAAAAAGGCATCATTTAGAGCGTTTTTCTCTGTAAGCCATGCTTTACCTATCTTTTGACTTATAAAGCCAGGAGCTTCCGATTTTATAGTTTTCAGGTCGGGGTGCTTTTTCATAAAAATGTTCATTTCTTTGTCACCTTTACCGCCCATATAATAATAACCTAAGTCATCCATATGTTTCATAATTTGTCTGAATGCAGTCATATATTCTTTATGAGCGTCTTGCACATTCCATTCATTTTTTCTTAATAAATGAGTTCTAAATCCTTTTAAATCAAACTCCTCTGTTCTTCCTTTTTCATTTATAATAGTAAAGTTTTCATGCATAACCACAGGTCTATCACTTTTATCTGGTTTCTCTCCTGTAATTTCATAATATATTTTTTCATATTCTTTAAGAGGGTCTCTAGCTGCCCTGTCATTGCCCATAACACTTTTGTTACCATAGTTTATCTGAACTTTTCCATCTATATAGTCAACATATACTATGCCTTTTCCATCTTTTATCTCCTTAATATGCCTTCTAAGTCTTCCTTCTTCCGCTTTAGGCATTATACCTAAAATAGCATCATTTACTTCTTTTACAATATCTTCTGTTTTAGTCTTTGGATTTATTTTATTTAAAACATCCTGTACTTTAGCAGACATTTCTTTTACATATTTATCTTTTTTCTCCCCTGTCATAGCATCTATTTCTCTTTTTTTAGTCTTTTTGACTATACTTTCAGCTTGGTTGCCATAACTAATTACAGGTGTTCCACCTACATCACTTTCATTTATAATTCCAGAAGCTCCAGTAGCATCATCTCTTCCTGGTGATTTTATTGTTTTTCCAACTATAGCATTAGGGTCTTCAGAAAACCTTCTACCAAAACTATGTTCTGGTTGTTTTTTCAACTCCCAGTAAACAGGCTTTCTATTTGGTTGTGCATTATAATTAAACTTTATATAATCATAATCTCCTTTAAAATAATCGTGTAGAAACTCTCTTGCTTTAGCTTCATCATATTTTCTTAAAATCTTTTTAGCTCCTTCAACATCTTTCTTTGACAACATTCTTAATAAATCTCTAGGAGTATCAATATTTAATATCTTACTTCCTTTTTCTATAATCTCAGTTTCTAATCTATTTCCTTCTTTTCTATATATAACTGTTTTATCAGCAAATTCAGGTCTTTTCCTTATTACAGGTTCTCCAGTTTGATAATCATATCCTATAAACTCCATATCTGGAGGTAGTTTTTTATTTTCAAATTTTATTATTTTTTCTCTAGTTGCCTTATCTGTCATTTGCATAAAGAATGCTTGAGCAGCTTCATAATCTCCTACTCCTTTTTCAGCTAAAGTTTCTTTTGCTACTTTCTGAGATGCTTCAGATAAACCTTCCCATCCTTTAACATCTTCTGGACCTTTAGTGGGGTCATTAGCTCTTTCTTTCATTGTTTTAAAAGCATGTTTTTTACCTTGCTTTAATGAATAAGGAGTCTCATTATATCCAAAGTAAGCACCTAGGACATAGTTATATATTTGGTCAACATCAGTATCCCCTCTCATAGTAGAGGGCATTCCTTGGAAAAGAGAGCCAGCAATTGCCCTTAAATTCTTTTCTCCTTGAGCAGCACCCTTACCTATGGCATTACCTATACCTCTAAATACAGCACCTGCATAAGCTCCATGTAAAGCACTTTGAAGTACAGCGTCTACATTGCCTTTCCATAGTTCTTGTTGTGTAGATATAGCACTAGCAACACCAAGATGAACAGCTCCTTCTATAGAATCTTTAGCCCAATCTTGTGACAAGAAACCCATAGCATCTTTTTTAGCAGATTGACTTCCTTTATGGGCACTACTCATAAATTTACTAGCTAATTTTTTAGATTTTTCAGTAACAAATTTAGCACCTAACATAGGTAGAGATTTGCCTTGTAAACCAGCTATCATTCTTTGTGTCTTTGAACTAGCTCCTAAGGCTTTAGCAATTGGAGCGCCAGTCATACCAGCAAATCCAGCAAGATGACCTAAACTACGAGCTATTTGTGCAGATTTTGCATAAGGTTGCTTACCCCAACTTAATGTAGTGAAGCCTTCTGCATAGCCTTTACCAGCTTCTTTTAATAGGCCTATTACACCAGGGTTAGTATCTTCTCTTGAAAAAGGAAGTCCCCAATAATGAGCATGTTCTTCTACTTCGTTTTTTTGATTATCATCATATAAATGAGGAAATATCTTGTAGTGAGCTACTTTGCCACTAGTTTCTGTACTTCCCCATTTCGGTTGAAAGTTACTCGACTGAGATGTTTGTATGGCATTGGCCATTACAGGGTCATAGTTTGATTTTTCATTTCACCTTCCCATAAAGACTTAATTTGGGAAGCCCCTTCTGAACCTATTATGCTAGTTAAATCATATATGTCTTTAGCAATCCAAGCCCATCCTAAAAATGGTATAGCTCCTTTTATTGGTAAAGTAGCTAACTTGAGTGCAACCTTTCTAGCAACTTTTGGTCCAGCTATCTTATTAACTCCTCTTAAAAATCTATTCATAGCACCGCTTGTTTTTTTAGGACCACCACTACCTATAATAGCTGCACCACTTTTACCTACAGAAGTTCTATAGCCCCATTTAACTAATTTTTTAGCATTACTAAGAGGGCTTTTACCTACCCCTCCAAATAAATTCTTAGCTCCAGGATTTGCTTTTAAAAACTTTTTTCCTAAAAATGGAATTTTAGTTGCTCCAAAACCAGCCGCTACACCCCAAGGTATATTCTCCATAATCTTATTCATCATTCCACCTTGAGTAGTAGCTATTCCTGCAGGAGTATAAGAAGCAAATTCTGGTTTTTCTCTTACTTGTGATGAAATATATTTCCCTAAAGAATAATTTTGGTCATCTGATAAAGCTTCATTAATATCATCAGGAGTAAAACCTAATGATTGAATTTGAGCCATTTTATTAAGAAGCATGTTGTCATAAATTGCTTTTGAATTTTCATATGTTGATGAAAACTCTTGATGATTAGGAACTACATTAGCTCTCTTTGAAGCTATACTATAATCATCCCATGCCTCTTTTATAGTTGGGAATGGCTTCCCTGTATACTCCCCTGAAATTGAACTTTTATTAAGGACTAAATTATTACCTTCAACACTAAATAGCTTGTCAACATTATTTAAACTTTTAGCAAAATATGATTTAGTAAAACCAGTATTCATATCTATACTTCTTCTATATTCACTAGGAGCTATCCTTGATAGTATCTTGTCTGCTTCTGTCCCTTGAGTTTGTGTATTAGGGGGTGTTATATTCATTGCTAATCCTGATTGTAATCCCATTACGCTGCTCCTTCATTAGTTTGGCCCACAGGAGGAAATACAGTCTCAGGTACTTGAGGTAGCTGCATTCCACTCTGTTTCATTTTCCATAATTGTTCTAAAATTTGTTCTTCACTAGCTTCAGGACTCATTGATTTATAAAAAGCCATTTGATTGGCATCAATAGTTTCAAAGAAAGCTTGTTTTTCACTCTCTTCATCATAAGGAGTTCCTTCAAATTCTTCTGTTTCTCCTTCATAATAAGTACCTGCATCTAATGCTTCTTGCATAGCTGATGGAGTTGTTTCTCCTGCAGCGTACTTATCTCTTTCAAATAAAACCTCTCCCATCTCTGCATCACCCGCAGACCCAGGGGGATAAGACACTTGGTCTTCTGCTTCCATGTTTGCTTGAGCTTCTTTCTGTAGCATAGCTTGTCGTAAATCAAAAGGTTCCCCCTGAAATCTATCAGGCCAATCTGCATTAGTTGCTCTAACAAGCCAATCTGTAGCTTTATTTACTATATTACCATGAACTTCTTTTATTTTTTTACCTGCCTCTTTTACTCCAGGGACAACAGACTCATGCAAAGCTTGTGCGATATTGTCTGTCATTGGAGAACGAAGACGCTCAGCCCAATTTCCTTGAATGTAATCTGGAATAAAACCTTCTCTCCCTTGTAAATAATCAGGGATAAAACCTTCTTTTCCTTCAAAGTAATCAGGAACATTACCTTCTCTTAGTTTTAATTCTTCTGAATCAGGATGGCTTCCAGGCATTACACCACCAATAGTTTGAGCTACATTTCCAAGTTCAGGATTATTTTCTTCAAATCTTTTATACCAATCAGAACCTTCTATTCCTGGAGTCTCTGATGGTTCTTCTTGATTATTAACTGCGTTTGAGACAACATCAGTTTGGTCAGTATCAACAGCTTCATTTACTAAACTACTAGTATCGCTAGGTATAGTAGTTGTATTTTTATTCTGTTTATTAGTTTCTATATCAGAAGTTTTATCTCCAAATATTCTTGATAAAGCTGTAGTAAAAGCAGCACCCATACCTCTTCCTAGTTTAAAGCCTCTACTAGTTCCTTCTTCATCTGTTTTATGTAACCAATTATAATTTTGTAATGCCATTTAATCTCCTAACCGTAATAATCTTGGTTATAAGGCCCATGATAAGCGCCTGCATCTGTGTTTTGTGGGAATAATTGTCCTAATCCATAATCAAGCAATCCTCCACCTATTTCATTTATAGCTCCAGCTCTATTTACATCAGACTGAAAACCATGTTGTTGATTAGCTAAAGCTAAACTTGCAGCTTCATTATCTATTTGTTGCCAATAAGGAAGAGTAGATGCTAAACCTTGACCAGCTTGACCTGTTTGACCTAACATATAATTGCTAAAGTTTTGTCCACCTCTTTCTGCAGCGTTATCATACAATTCTGATAAAGCTTCATTTTGCATACCGCTAGTAGCTCCACCCATTCTTCTTTCTCCTGCTAATTCTCCCATAGCAGCTTGGTCCATAGATTGTTCATCAAATCTTTGTGATATTTTTTGATTCATAGCACTATTAGGGTCTGCCATATCTCTGTAATATTTCTCTAATTCTTTTGCTTTTTGTGAAGATGGTCCATATTGACTTCTAATAGCATTTATATCATAATTTAAATTAGGAGAATACATTGCACCAGCACCTCCAAGAGCAGTAGACAACAATCCTCCTCCTTGTCCACCTCCCATCATTTCTGAAAACTTATTTCTTAATTGTCCACCACCCCATAATCCATCTCCAGATGGGTCTAAAAAGGAACCTTTTCCCCAATCTCTTGCTTTACCTAGCAAACCTGACAATTTACCTTGACCACTTAAAAAACCACCTGCTTTTCCAAATAGTCCAGTACCTCCTCCAAATCTTCCACCTAACATTTTTTTACCAAATTTAGCTGCTTTTCCAAGTAGTCCACCTCCCATTTTACTAAACATACCTCCGCCTAGTTTACCAAAAGCTTTTCCAAGTAATCCTCCTCCTGGAATAAACATAGAGCCTACTTGAAGTAGTTTGGGACCATATTTCTTTAAATTTTGACCTAACTTTTTAACGCCTCTTTTAAGTTTACGGCCAACTTTCTTTAAACCTTTACCTATTTTCTTAAAAAAACCCATTAAATCACCTCTTTTTCATCAGTTTAATATAACCTTATTCATTCTTTTTAACAAGTCTAAAAGTAATATTATTAAGTTGTGTTATAATTTCATTCACTTTCGAAGCCAATGAAGCTAAGTCATCTTTAGTATCTGATGTTGTATCATTTAATGTATCACTAATAGTTCCAGTAGTGTCATCTGTTAAAGAAGTTATAGGAGTATCTGTTCCTCCAGGTCTTATCCAACCCTCTGCTGACCTAGCTTCAACTCTATACTTGTCTTCACCTACTTTAGATATTCTTAAATCTCCTGGTTTTCCAGCAGATAAATCACCTAAAGCTATTAAGCTAGAATTAACAGAATCTATTATCTCGTTAATGTCATCATAAATATCTGCGAAAGCTCTATTTAAATCAGTATCATCAACTATAGGGGCACTTTTTTTAGAAATACCCATTATTTCTTTTTCTTATAAAGTTTATTAATTCTTTTTTGCACTCTTTTTTTCTTTCCTAATCCAAGTTTTCTTTTTCTAGCCAACACATCTATCTTTCTTTGTGTTTTACCAGCTGTCCCTTTTTTATATAATTTACTCTTTCTAACTTTCTTTTTGTATGTTCTTAGCTTTTTCCTAGCAGCCATTTTTGCTTTTAACTTTTTAAACGCCATTTTATCTCCTGGTTATTTTATTGATTTCATTGTATATATTATAGATATACTTTCTATTGTTTTACTAGCAGACAATACAAGCTTTAATGATTTGCATTTTCTTCTTGCTCTGTCAGGTATAAATACTTTAGTTCTAGGCCCGTCTGTTTTACTTGTAAATCCAGTCCATTCACCGTCTAGAAATCCAAATAATTGTGTATCATCGTTTAATAATCCCTCTTCACCTGCATCATGGTCAACCATGACTTTTATTTTTTTAATATTTTTATAAACATCATCATATCCAAAGTTTAGATTTTTTGATGCCCAAGTAAATGAACTTTCTTTTTCTTCTGAACCTTGAAACTGCTTTAAAGAAGACAATGTTTTATTATCACTGTCATATGCAGATAATATAAGTTCTCCTTTAGCTCCAGGTAAGGCTCCAAATATTCTTCCTTCATCTAATACATATTGGTCCCATCTATCTAAATCTGCAGTAAAAGATAGCACTTTATTACTTCCTTCAACTTCAAGATTTTCATAATAGTTCCCTCCTGAAGATGTCTCTTTATATTGACAACAATCTTCACATCCCCAAACAGCATTAGCGTTATAATTTTCAGCTAATGGGTCAGTACAACCTTCATAACTCCCTTGAGAATTCCAATCTATAATTAAATTTGAATAACTAGTATTATTCCCGTCTGAAAAGCAGACTGACATAGGTATACTTTGGCAATGATAATTCTCGTTACCACAAGTTCTTACTGTCATAGAATGCCCTTGTCCATCCATATTATCATTGATATCAAAAGTTCCTAAAGGACTTGAGGCATACGGATAATCAGCTGCGTCAGCACACCCCCCATAAGTATTTAAAATATCTCCATTTTCATCTTTCACTTCTACAATGCATATTTGATGGGGGAATATTAATTGACTTACCCAGAAGTTTCCTTGACTTAAATTAAAATCATTGTTACTTAGGTCAGAAAAAACAATATTCATTGAAGCAGCACCATTGACACCATGAGTTTTACCACAAGGAGCTTGGTAAATATCATCAATTGGAAAATATTGACTATCAATATTAGGACAATGAGTACATTCATATTGCCCATCCCAATTGTCATTTTTATTTTCTTCTGTTATAGTTATCCAATCTTCATCACTTTCAGCTGGTCCAAATGGAAATACTCCCGTTATCTCCATCTCTGTATTAAATTTTCTATTTTCGTCTAAATATAATTCACTATCAGGTCTGCAATCTACACATGTGCTTTGAGGATTTCTTATATCATCTGTATTATAAGGAGATACCCAAGAACAAGGAGATTGATTATACCACACTAATTGCAAACAAGGAGAACCTCCACAGTCACATTGGTCAGGGTCTAAAACATTAGCTTCAAATAAAATTCTTCCATAAAGCTCATTACCATATTCAACATGCTCTCCCCAGGCATCCATAGTATCCCCATATCCAGTATTAAAGTACAAATCAGTGCCTCCATAATATGTAGTTCCTCCAGCACTATATCCTATATATTGGTTAAATTGCTGATAAAAGTAGTCAACTTCTTGGGTAGTCAACCCACATACTATCTCATCACTAATCCCTGTATTTTGTATTATTGGCATAGGATAATTTGCTGTTCCTTTATCAAAGTATGGATAAAGAGGTTCACAGCATGAATTTTCTATACTATCATTGCAAAACTTATTAAAAGACATCCCTGCTTTAACAATAACTGAAGGTCTATCTGTGTTATAGTTTACCAGATTTCCTTCTAAATCATCCATTGCAGGATTTAATTCAGGAAAACTTTCTTCACATAAGAAGTTTTCAGAGTCATCACACCAATAATATCTTATACAATTCTTCTTTAAATTAACTCCACCATCATCCTTTACAATACTGTCTATTACTCCATCAGTAAATCTTATATTAGCATCTAATTGTAGTGAAGGAGAATCCCATACGGCCATACTTGAATTACCTACTATATCAGTTATTTTAACAGGCCATTTATGAGATTCTATTGTGGTATCATAAAAACTTAAATGTTTTCTTGGAGTATGTAGTCTGCAAAATTCAACAGAAGGCCAAACATCTCCTATTGACATAAGGGTTACTATTATATCATAGTTTATATTGAAAGTATGCCATGTATCTACATCAGAAAGGGCTTCATCATTTTCTGTGAACTTTATAGGAGTTTTAAAATTATACATTCCATTTCTTGCTAAAATTCCTTGAGGAGCCTCTACATTAAAAATCATACTTAAATCTGTAGTCTTAGCACTAATGCCATCTACTGCATTACTATAATCGTCACCTAGCAATTCTATAACTTGACTAATATTGCCATATCCTCCATTTGCAACAACATCATATATTTCTGGGTTATTTGCAAAAGGAACATATCCTCCTGAATCAATATATGCTTGCCAATCTCCACCCCAATTTTCAGTTACTTCATCTTGAAGAAACTCAAAATATAATTCAATATCCGCCCATCTACCTATAGATTCTTTTATTTTTTGCCATTGTATTTCAGGATGATTGTTCGCAACAAAAAACCAATGGTGATATTTAGCTCTATAATCTATAAAATCTGTATCAAAATCATTAGTTTCCTCATCCCATATTCCACAATTAACAACTGCTCTTTGTGGACCATTATTCAAAAACTTTGTATATACATCAATGTCAACATATGTCCATAAACCTGCTGGAGCCCTTCTTTCAGTTCTTTTATATGAGTATCCTACATTAGCTCTATTTAAAGGAATCATTTTATGCAATCCCATTAAATGATGTGAACTTAAGCCATCTAACCAGTCTTGGTCTTCAGAAAGCCCATTTGTCATCATATTCCCATATTCAGCAAATGTATTTGGATTTGTTTCTACCATTTCCCATAATCCTGTTACTGAATTAAAAATAGCACCACCAGGGATATAATTATTATTGTTATGTTGAGTCATCCAAATTAAAGGATTTTCCATTCCTCCGTTTTGATGAGCCTCAATCCAAGCGTCAACATCAGATATTAAACTAAAGTCTTCTATGTTATCAATAGCATCATAAAATTGTTGATAATTTTCAGGATTTGCTCCAGTCCAACCATCTAAAGAATTTTGTTGTCCATAACTAGCCCCAAGAGAAGAAAAGTCTTCAACTCCCATATCTGGAGAATATATTGGAGTCATCGAAGTATGCCCTTCCCATTCATCCATATCTATATAAGTTCCATTCCAATTGCCTCTTCTTATAGCTGGGGGGATTAGATTTCGAAAATCTCTAGAAACAATAGGCATTGTTCCTACTCTAATACCATAATTATTATTGTCTTTTAAATGTTTCCATCTAAAAACTTTTCCAGCAAATTGAGGTATATTATCTATTGTAAAAGCTACATTGTCATTAATCTCAGCGCCAGTAAGCCATACTCTTATAGTTTCTACACATCTAGATGGCTTCATCCAAACTTTATCTGAGCTTCTACTAACATAAGTTCCAGAATTAGTTCCGTTTTGATATATACTAGACCATTGATTGAATCCTTCAGGCGTTTCTCCCTCATAATATATACTGTTAGTAACAGGATAGCAATAATGTTCACAATATATGCTATCTATTCCTTTTACTACAAAATCCGAATCATTAGGATGTGCCCCTGGAGTAAATACTCCATTTTCTTTTAAAGCATTATAAGTAGCATCTATCTGATGCCATGTAAAACCATTATTGTCTGGAGTACTATTTTCATCATTAGGATTACTTCCTACAGTAACTCCAGGGAATTGAAAGTTTTTCATTGTATAATTAAAACTATCTCCAAAAACTGGAGGTTGAAATTCATCTTCTAGAAGACCATCATGCTGATACATCCCCATATAATCTCTTTCAGTTGCTTTTAACCTAACAGAGCCATCTGTTTTATAAAGGCTAGTATCAGGAATTTCATCCATTCCATCATTCCATCTAGTTATTTCACTTCTTCTATAAACAGGAGTAAAGTTTGTTCCAAGGACTACATCTGGCCAATTAGCTATAGAGTTATTATCATCTCCTCCCATATAACCACCTGTCCATTTATTACTTGTATATCCTGCAAATCCAGTTTGAGATGTAAAAGAATCACTGTTTATATCTGACACCCAAACGAGCCTGAAAAGAGCATCTGGAGGTATATTAATTCCTACAATTTCAGCTGATTCTTGTGGAACATCAAAATTTTCTTGATACATAGTCACTGTCATATGTTCCAATAAAAACATATATGATAGAGGAATAACATGTTTAACTTTTATTGAAGAAAGGTCATCTGGGTTATAAGTTGATTCATCTATAATTTCTATATTCATCAATATCATACTTTTTGATAAATGATAATACCAATCCTGATTATAGTTGTAATAAGGATTGGTATTTGTACCATGTTGGTCTAAAAGAGTTGTCCAATTTTCATAATACCCTGTATCTGAAAGACTTTCATCCACCATATTCTCAGTAACAGGCATAAAACTATTTATATAATTTTTTTGAAATCCATTATACATTCCTATAGGATAATTTCCACTATTCATTCCATCTGCATAAAAGAAATCTCTAGGCCATTTATTTATAACTAATTTACCTTCAAAATACTTATTGTCTAGAATTCTATATTTAAGTCCGATATCCTTTGGTTCAAATAACATTATATTTCCTCATCTCCAGTTTTAACTAATCTTGCTGCTTCAAAAATAATAAATTGCTTTCTATTTGCATCAAAATGCAAAGATAAATTTTCTTTATTTGGTCTATTAATCCAACCTTCAAAGTTTTCAAAACTATTGCCAGAATATAATATTTTTGTTCCAATAGCTCTTGCTCTATGCCCATCATGCAAATAGATATTAGAATGGTCGAAAAAACACATTCCAAAATCTGTGACAACAATAGCTCTTGGACCTATACAGCCCATTCCCTCTAAAGTATCCATAACCCTTAAATCATTGGCATTGACAACCCATGTATTATTTAAATCAAATGCAAATATTTTGCCAGCAAATGCCTTAATAGCGGTAGGTTTTCCTGGAAGAATACCATAGTCCTTAGTCCAATCAAACTGGTCAAATTTACCTGTTTTTGATTTAAAAATATAATTTGCTACCTCTTCATCTGTTTCTAATATTCTACAATTTGCAACTACATGTTGATTGTTTATCTGTGTTGACAAACTCCAATGAACAAAACTTCTTGATACATTTTCTGAAATACCATTAAAGGCCTCATAAGAAACTAATTTTTTTCCTTCATCGAAAAATGAATATTCATAAAAATCTCCTGATTCAGTCCATCCTACATCTGTTTTAATTGATTTAACCAATCTATATAAATCATCTTCATTATCAATTCTGTACATATTTACTCTATTTACTCTAGAATTCATATCTTTTTTTGCAATTTTTAAATTACATTTTATAGACATTAACCCTCTATTGCTAGTTGTACCTTGAACTTCATGTTCAAAAGTAGTAGCAGTCAAAGGACTCTCTTGTCTTCCATCATATGTAAATGATAGTTTATATCTATATGTTGAATCTTCATCAAATTTATTATCAGCTGTTGCTGTCGCTACTATACCATTTTCAAAAGTAATTTTTGTATTTATTTGACTTATAGGAGTTTGAATTTGTATTGAATCATCTGGGGTAGCAAGGCCTACATCTGTACTTGCATTTATATAAAATTTACCAAAAGAATTCTCTCCTCCCCTAGACAACAAATAACCTATATAATCCCAAACACCAGAAAAACCTGCACTATAGGTATCTAGTATTACAGCAGGATATTGATAAGTGTTATCAGGGCCTACTATAACAGGAAGTCTTGAACTAGTTGCTGCACTAACAGTTCCTCCTGTACTCCATTGAGCGTTTTCTGTACCCCAATTATCAAAAAAACCATTTTCATTAGAAGAATCATTTTGATTATGCCCATATGTGCTTCCCACTAGAGTTATACTTGCCCCTGAATCTGTTAAAGCTAAATTATAGGCAAAAGTAGATGCCAAATCTCCAACAATATCGTCAACAATAGCATTTCTGACATCAGTATAACTAGTAATTCCATTTGTTCCTATCGTAGATATTTTAATACTATGAGCTCCTTGTTTGTTAGTTGCAGACCAAGATGCCCCTGTATTTCCAGGAACATGACTGTAATCTCCAGCTATATGACCTGCACCACTTCCATCTGCTGTAGCAGTATCTCTGTTTAATACTATCATAGTTCTATTTCTATGTGCAGGTCCTATTTTAGGAACTTGTATACCCACATAACGATAACCTCCTGCAGTCCCAGCATTACCTAATGCAGTTAAAAGTTGAGAACCATCACTTGTGTCTGTGGATGTGGCAGTTGCATTAAAATTAACAGTATTTGTTGCACCTGGGTCATAAAACATCCTACATAATCCTTCTCCCTCATCTATGTTATTTTCATTAAAGTCAATATAAACTTTTTCTATGTATGTATCTGGGGGGTCATTTTCTGCTTGTTTTAAAGAAGTAGTTATTATAACCTCTCTTTCATTAGAAGTCCTAACTGCTCCAGTGCTTATAGCAGTCGTTCTATCATAAGTATTTACTTTCCAATAATCGTTTAATAGGTCTATTCCATTTAATTTTGTAGGACCATATCTTATTTGAACATGACAACCGCGAGAATCTCCTAAACTACTAGGCATAGCATATTTTACACTATTTTCACTTAAATCTCTCATCCCCGCAGTATAGTCTCCAGTGCCATCATGAGCCTTTGTTAAGAACCCATTATTATCAAATTCTGCTTGAAATCCTATCTTAGGATAACCAACTTGAGTTCCCATTGCATAAGAACCTTTATGTGTATTTTTAACTAAAAACATAAAAGGCTCATTATGAAATCTTTTATGACAAGAATCTACACCGCTTTCATCTTCTCCAGGTTCAAAATTGTCTTCAAATTGCCAATATCCACCATCATTTGCATTAGCATCTTGTATCCATTTCATTTGCAATCTTCCTATCATATGCCAATTATGAGGCATTACGAAAAATCCAACTTGATGAACACCTGATTCATTATTTATATGAGTTGTATCAACTAAAGTATTATGCATAACTCTATAATTTGGATAATATCCTCTTCTTCCTTCAGCCCCCGACAGATAACCCCAATTAGTTTCTCCATCTGCGTCATCTCTATAATCTCTTATAATGCCAGTCATATTTAAATAACCAAAATCTATATAATTACACCAATCAAGTTCACTAGTATCTCCTTGATATTTTGATTCAACAGTAGGAGTTGGATTGCTTCCATATTCTCTAAAATCAGAATAATATTTATTTTTATCTGAAATAGTGCCATCTCTAGAAGTGATGTGGGGGCCAGTTCCATCTGCTTTTTGACCATTATTCCATATAAACATCGCAAGTTTATCACTACCTCCCCATCTAGATGTCCTCATATAGAACTGATAAGAGTTATGTTGAGCAGTTCCGTTCCAAACATCAACAGAAGTCTCAAGATTTCTATACACAATAAACGATGGTGTTGGAGGAGATTTGTCTTCAAATACTAATTGATGCAGTGTATCTCCAGATGACCAGCTCCATCTTCCATATGTAGTTGTGAAATCTGGAGCCCCAGACGCTCCCTCAGTATGAGGAGTAGTTCTTCTATTTGTTGTTGTATTTACTGCAAATAAATGATTTAAGCTAATCTGAGCCATATCTGTTTCAGTAGAATTGTTATTATTATCTGCATATGTATAAGTGTGACCACGAACACAACCATTTGTAAAGCCTCTATCTTGATGTACAGGAGAATCATAATCTATTGGAGCTAAAATAAACCAAAGATAATAGCTTGTACCTCCTGAAGTTTGTTTTGTTTCTACTATATCTGAAACTTGAACTTTTTTGTTACTATCATTAAATGACCTGCGGTAAGTGCTATCATATTGATAATTCCATGGAAAATCTAAATCAGAAAATCTCATTCTAAGACCTACAGTTAAATCTGCATTAGGCTCACATCTTAATGATGACCATGAATTTCCTACAACTTTTATAGAATGCATTACTTGTTCATCATCTTGAGAATAAGCCCATATAAATCCTATTTCAGATTTTTTTTCACAAGCGCACCAAATATTAAAATTCGCAGATGAATTAGGATTTTGTATAGCGTTTGATTTTTCTGTATTTCCATTTGCTTTGTTTATTCTCCATATATAGGGCTGTCCTCTTTTAATACCATATAAATATTTTTCTTCACTGTCTATCTTTATAAACATATCTATCAAAGGAAGTCCAGTTCCTACATCAGGAGAAAGCAGTTCTGCGTTTAATACTTTCGGTTTTTTATCTTTAGACCCCATAAATGTATGATTAGAAACACCTGCCCATTTAGGCGTATCTGAAGGTTCTTTTCCTAATCCAATATGAAGCGTATCTTCACTCTTTTCAATAGCTGCATATTGTGTAGAACTATTTAATAAATAACTATTAGCTACAGAAGTTTTTATACCTCTAAAAGAATCTACTATAGTAGGCACTCCACTAATCCTAGAAAAACCTCCACCTAGAAATTCGGGCATAGGCATATCAAAATTCATAGAAATTGAATAATAGTAATCAACTGTTTCATCTTGAGTTACAATAAAGGAATTCATGCTTCCAGGAGTTTCTTCTGCTTGCATGACATTATTCTCTAAAATTTCTCCTATAACTTCATAATTAGAAGGTAGTATTGGGTTTATACTTCTCCTTATAGTATAAGAAGTTGGAACTGTTTCTATTTTTTGATTATACTCCAAGTCTCCCTCAACTCTAGTTGTATAAATAATTTTAGGAGTTTTCCATTCTAAAATTAAATCATTTTCAGTTTTCATTAATAGATTAGCGGCTTTTATTGAATCGTAAACACAAAAACCTGCTAAGCTATTAATTTCATTAGAGTTTTTAATTGAAAAATATCTTCTGTAATTATGCCATTTAATATATTGAAAAGCATTTGAAGAGACTTCAGTAGGCTCATTAATATATGTTGTTATTATTGACAATGGGATTATTTTATCAGAACTAGAAGCTATTGCTTCATTATATTGGGCAAATTCACCATCAAAATTCCATCCTTTGTTGTAATTTATTATTAAATCTTTATCATCCGTTGTTAGTATAGATATTATTTTATCAGTTTCAGTTCCTCTATCGTATAAAACTTGAGGAAGATTATTTATTCTTACATAATCTGGAGTAGTTATTAAATGAGATAAAGAATCTTCAGATTCTCCTAAGTCAACAGTAATTTTCAATAGTCTATTATACCCATCAGAACTTTCATCCCAATACCCTGCTATATTACTAGACATATATATATTTAAAGCTTTTTGATAAGTAATATCATCAGCATAATCCTCATCTTCTTCATTAGATGGAAAATTATCTATAATATAATCTGCTCTAGGGTCTCCACCAAAATCCACTTGTAATTTAGCATTGCTCCATACACCAAATTCAGATAAATAATTTTCTCCACTATCTGCATAAGCATTTTCATAAGAACCACTATGATTAAAGTTTAATAATTCTGAAGTGTAGTAAAATTCTTCTTCTTCAGCAGATAAAACAAGTTTTATTAATCTTAGCCTGTTTCCATAAGCATCATCAAATTCTGCTAAATCTCCATGATGATATTGTCTATCTTGCAATTCTTTAAAACTATCCTTATGCCTAAAATAATTTTCTCCAGTTATATAGCCAATAAATATTTGAGTTTTATCTAAAATTGACCAATGTTCTGTTATTTGGTCATCAGGGTTTTCTTGTCCAATAGCGTTATCTCCAAAACTAGACATTTGATTAACAGCTATTGAAATTCTACCAGTTATTCCTTTCTGGTCTGTAAAATTGCTAGTATAAAATGCTGAATTTCCATCAAATTCAGGATAATTATTAGTGATATTATCATCAACTGAAGTTATAATAGGGCTATCAGAATTTTCTACTACATTTAAATTTCTTCTTCTTGAATAGTCAAAAGTTCTTTCATTTTCTTGAGTTTCAATAGCATTATCAAGTAATGGATGTATGTCAACTTCATTGAATCTAAATAAAGTCCATGCACTGTTTCCATATTGAGTCCCTTCATACTCACTATCGGTAGGAAATAATTGTTGGAAATAATTTATATAAGTCCCCCCTCCAACCATATTATAAGGAACTTCTAAATGACTTCCATAAGCCAACCCATTTGCCTGATAAGCATAAAAACCAACAGATTCACTTGCTCTTGGGTCAGTTGAATAATCAAAACCAAGTATTTGGGGACCTCCTACATTGTCCGAAAACTCAATCCAATGTTTCCATGTTTGATTTTCGTCTATAACAAGAGCTTCTTGAGGAAACTTTCCACATATAGCTGCAATAGAACAATGAAATCTTTCTTTTTCTAAATCTGAAAATTCAAAAAAATCATCTGGGAAAAAATTATAAATAAGAGGCCCTTCATTTTCTTCACCTGCTCTTAAATTAGGATTTAAGTGAGAACAATAATCAAATCTTGCCCAATAATTTGTAGTAGCCCCTCCTCCTGCATTTCCATAATAATCTGGTTTTATATATCCTTGAGAAAAATCATAGCCACATCTTGGACCAAACCAAGTAGAATGATGAAAAAAATTGTATTCAGTTTGCTCATCGTTAGCCCATCCAGCCCCTGGACCTTTAATTTCACCTAAATCAATTTCATCCTCCATAGCCCATGCTGCTTTTGTGTCATTTATTCCAACTGTTACTACCCCAGCAGCAGCTTCTATATCTGTTCTAGAATGCCCCCAACACCAATCTAATACTTGTTGGCTCCTTGCCATCCAAGGCCAAGGCACTTCGAGCCTATCATCTAATCCTTTATATGGTCCCCATTTATCAAATGTAGAATCATCTCCAAATAATGCAAAGGTATGACATATCCTGTCCCAAGTGGTAACATTTCCTAATTTTGCCAAATAATTAAAGTTTAAAGCATGAGTTTTCCATTTCTTCTGTTGGTCAACAAAACTATTAAAATTATATCCTTGAACTGTATCAAATGGAAAGACAACATCTAATGTGCAATTATCCATAGGATGAGTTCCAGGTTGATAGTTTAATGCATCCATTATAGGTCCTGTAGAAAAATCATTAGTTAATAAAGAACTTTTATCGCTGTCTTTAAAGAATGGGGCTACCAACCAATGGTTCTTCCAAGGAGAATATCCTTTTTCTTCACCAGACTTATCATTTAGACTAGAGTTGACAAAATCAAAGTTTTTAACCCAAACATTTTCAAAAATAGCAGATTCATCCATCTTCTCCCATTTTTCCATATACTGTATAACCATATGATATATACCTGGAACTTTAAAAGAAGCTCCTGATTTAGGAGTAATAGTGTGACCTAATCCATTACAACTACCGTCATCATAAAAAACTACATGCAAACAACCTTTTGGTTTATGTTGAAAAGAACTTGTTCTTGTCGCGTCTTTGTAGAATAAAGGAGCACCAGTTACAAAATTTTCCTGATTTTCATCTCTATCACTTAATGTTCCATATTTAGAAAAAGCGGCATCAAATCTAAAGTTAGATGTATTATTGCAAATTAAAATAAAATTATCATCTTCAGACTCTGCATTCATTACATTAGCTTCATTCCATTCTCCTGAAGCATTTTGTTCAAATATTTTTAAGCCAATATTATTATTGCTTTCTACTAATGCTAATGTTTGCCAAGCCCCAGTCCCATTTAAAGCATCTGGATTATACCATATAGTTTCTTTTTGAGCATCATTTTTATGAACACTATCTATATTTGTATTAGCTGATATTGTATTAATTAATTCCACTAACTATTATCTCCATATATATCATCTACAATAGTCAATAATCCTAATTTCTTTCCTTGGGAGTCAGTAGTATTAAAAGGATTAAAACCTACAATACAAGTTCCAAAATCTTTAGTTTTTATAACTTTCATATCAACAGCTCTTAATTCTTTTCCTATATCAATATTTTTTCTAGAAGGTTCCATTTTTCCCATAGGGCTTCTAGTTTCAACATTCCAAGAAAAAGATGCAGAGTCTGCAGATATATCCATATCAGAAGAACCTGTATTAATACCCTTGTTAAAAGTTTTTATTTCGTAGATTTGCTTAGCCATATTATCCCCTCACTACATTCCCAGTAATCTTCTGGTAATTCTATATTATATATTTCCATCTATCAATTCTCCCCATAAAGAACATTTGCCGTTTATTATCTGTATTATATGAACGGTAAATAAACCTTTGTCAAAATAATCAACAATAGCAAAAGCATGTGCCCATTTATGTTGTCTTCTACCTAACCATTTATTAGCTTCTTCAGACATATCTTTTAAGCATCCTATACTCCAGGCAGATTTAGGTCCATCCATATGTGTTTCACTATCTTGCTGTAAACTATGATGATGACCATACATAACACTTCCACCTAATTTTTTAATATGAGTAGTAGTGTGATGCACTCCTGAAAAGTGATGTCCATGATAATAAGCTAATTTACCTATTTTAAGGAGCTTTCCTCCTGGATAGTAGGCATAACCCCTATCTTCTAATTTTACAGCGTTTTTGAAGCTATATTGGGGCAAATATGGATGTTCTGATACAAACATGTCCATCCATTCATCATGATTACCTTGGCAGAGATACTTTTGTTTAACATTAACCTTGTCTAATTTTTCGTCTATTAAATCTAAACCTTTATTAACTGCTATAACATCTTCTTCTACTTTTGGCAGTTGATACTCCAAAGGAGGTCTTCTTTTCCTTTTCCACTGCCAATGTGACACTGAACCCCATTCTCCTAAATCGCCTAAATCTATATAAATATCAGGTTTTACTATTTCAATTGATTTCAATAAGCAATTAATAGCAGGCATATCTGCTATTGGAAAATGTTTATCTGGTGTTACTATAGCTCTTTTAACTACACCTTTATCAGACATACATTAATTCCTTTCAATATTTTTCCAATCATTTGGATTATACCAATATCCATCTCCTTCTTTTAAATATTCTAAAGTATTTTCTATAGAGTATTTTAAGAATTTAAATAGACATTCATCGCATTCCCAGAATAATGCTCCCTCTTTTATTCCTACGAGTTCAAGTCCTTCTAATTTTTCACTCCCACAATGAGGGCATTTTTTCGGTTTGACTTTAAAAACTTTATAAGAATACAAGACTTCTAATTCATCAAGACATTTTTCATCCTTGCATACAAGAGTATTATCTAGGAATGCATGTTTCATTTATCTATTTTTGATTCTATCAACTATAGGTTTAAGAACCATATCCCAAACTAAATCATCTTTTTTTGATGGAGATAGTTTAATAGCTTTTTCTAAAACATATAAGCCTAATAAAAACCATTCCCAGTTTGCTGTTAAAAATGATAACATTATTTTCTCCTTGATTTATTTTTTACATACTTCTTAGCCTTACATCCACATTTCATACATATCCAATCTGCTCTTGGATGTGAATCTTTTTTTAAGATGGCAACATCTTTTTCTAACTCTTCAATTGTTTTGCCATATTTACTTAATCTTTTTTGGACAACTTTCATTTGCTTATCTAGTTCGTTGTCCTCTTCGACATACTTGCGCATGCGTTTTAGTTCACTTTTTTCCATTATTTTTTTAATAATAATGCCAACAACTTTTTTAACTAACATTGCTTGTATCATTTGTTCACTCCTAACCAGGTTAATATAACCCCGATTAAAGCAGAAAGAGTAACTCCAGTAGTCTTAATAGCAGTAATATCATTTTCTGCTTTATTTACTCTACCATTAATTTGGTCTACTCTATTTCTGATATATTCAAGATGAGATATTATCAAATCATCTTTAGTATTTTTTGTTTTCATTTCTCTCTTGCATCCTTAAAAACTTTTCTCTTAATCCATTTCCACTTAATTTAGCTATAACTTCAACTAATGTCTTATAACTATTTTCTAATCCTTTTTGCTCTAACTGCATTTTCTTTTGCTGGTCTATTAATTTAACTAATATACCTTCCAATCTATCATGTTTCTCTTTTAAATCCTGAGACAAATCATCTTGTATATATTTATTTTGTTTCCATATAAAGAAACCAAAGGCAACTGCTACACAAATCGGTATCCCATAAGTTTCTAATAAAAACAAATAATCCATTAATACCCTGCTACAAAGACATCTATTAATGAATTCCTATATAAGTTAGTACTCCTTGCTTTTACATGAACCATTATATTATTAAGAGCAGTCCCTTGACCAGCTCCTAGTGTAGTAGATTCTCCTCCTAACGCAGAATCAGTAGTTGCAACTATAGCCATTTCTGTATTAGCAGGCAATCCAGTCATTTGCATCATTCCTGTACTATAATTAATAGTTCCAACTCCACCAGCTTGTCTTCTTAAATTTCCCTGTCCATCATCCCACATTATAAAATTGGGTCTATCAAATGGAGAAAATCTAGGGGCTGTATCAGTAATATCATTAGGAATCATTCCTGTCGTTCCTGCAAATAAATTAGTTCCTGTTGTTCCCGCACTTAATTGTAAAGCACTTTCAGCTCCTCCATTATTATGATGCTTTGCAGAATAATGACTGGTAAATCTTAAATCTCCTTCAATCATTCCAACAGTTACTCTTTTACCAAACAATTGAGAAGAAGACAATTCAAATTCATCATTAAATTGTTTTTGCATTTTAGCAATAATTCCGTTACTTCCTCCCCAAGTTGTATTACCAGTGTCAACTGTAAAAGCTATCTCTTCTGCTGTTCCTCCATCAATAGCGACTTTAAAATAATAAGTTGCTCCAGCAGTTAATCCAGAATCATCTGAAGGCAATACTCTTCTATTATATCTTTTTCTTAAATTTACAGTAGCAAATGGTTTTTCGCAAAATCTTATCATAATACTTCCTGGCACAAATCCATCTGCTGATACTCCAAAAAAGTTTGTAGATAAATCAGAATGAGCATATTTTGATGTATAATTGTAATTACCCAGTTCATCTGTAAATGCTGTTGCGCTAGAATTAACTACATCCAATGTAGCTCCATTATAAGTTCCTGTATCAGACAAACCATTTAATGGGTCTATTTGACCTGGATACTCATGATTTCCGTCTTCATCTATAGTGGCCCCATTCCAAAAGTGTCTTATATGAGTATTCGTAGCAGAATTAGCTATACTATACTGTATTATTTTAGATGTTGGCAATACAAATGTTTGTCTTGGATTTAATAAAAATTTAAGTTCTGTCTGAGTTCCATCAGCAGAATCATTAGTTGCATGATGTCCCCAATCTTGAACTTGCATCATTATTTCAGCTACTTGAGGAGACCTATTATGTAAAACTAATTCTTTAAAGTCATACATTTCAGCGCCTAAGGCATCTGTAGCACTTCCTGCAACAGGTGTTGTTTTAAATAAAGTTACTCCTGCATCTTGTGCATCTACTTCTATTGATTGATTATAAAATTTATTAGCGGGTTTGGATGTTTTATAAGTTTTTGCTTTTCCTCCACCGGCAACCTTAACCTGTGTAGAGAATCTGGAACTACCGCCTCTAACAGCTTTTTTGGTTTTATTTTTGACGAAATACGACATTTTTTCTCCTATTCTTTACATTAAACTACAAAATATTTCTTTAAAAATCTACGGGATTAATTCTCATTGTATTACCATTATAATACCTTCTTGCAAAAGTCTTTGCTTTTTTAACAACTTCATTATATTTATTTTCAAAAAATGCAGCCTTTTCTGGGTCGAAATCTGCCCCCATTTCATAAACCATTGCAATAGTCTTAAAAATTAAAGCTTCATGAAATTGCTCTGGTATTTGGCTAGGACTTTGGTCCATAGGAGTTGTTCCATCAAATAGCCAATCATTATTTATTGAAGGTACTTCTGTAGTATTAAAATGTTTATGTTTTCTAACAGCATCAATCTTAACATTTACAGCGCCAGATATATTTTGAAAATTTTTAGGAACTCCATTTACAGAACCTCCTCCAGTAGCATCTTCTACTAATCCTAATTGATTCCTTTTAACAAACCAATATCTATTTTTATTTGCCATTATTCAACTCCTCCTGCTTTAGTATCTGCTGTATTAGTATACTCTAAACCTCCTACATTAGTCCCATTAATACTTCCTACACTATCATTTGCATTTTCTTTTAATAAGTAAAAATGCGTTAAATTTGAATCTACTGCACTTACATCATCATAAGTGGCATTTGGTCCTAAAGAATATATATTGTTTATTTTATCTACATCAAAAGTAGACGAAGAAATAAATAGATTTCTCATCCAACCACTAAATGGAAATACAGTATTTCCTGCTGAATAAATATCTGAACTAGTGATATCAGACATTAAATTCGCTAATGAAGATGCGGGTTGAGATTGTATAGCAACGCTACCTGGTGCATATTTAAAACATCCTAATTGAATATCTTGAGTAGATTCGTGAGTATGAACTCCTCCAGAACTTCCATGAGTATAGTAATTTCCAGAAGTTATATGAGGCTTTACTTGTCCATAACCATCTGCTGATGTACCATCATGCCAATTTGTTGTTAGAATATTTTCATTATTATTTAAATTATAAGGACTATCTGCTTGTGTACTAAATTTCTGAAAAGAAGATTGCATATTACCTACTTGCAGATTATTAAATAATCTTAATCCATCTCCTTCTGTAGCAGACCTTCCATCATAAGTTAATGTCATTAATCTCCATTTATTTTTAGTTTCTAATGCACCTTGTCCAGTTTTAAAAGACCAATTTCTGCTATCAGCTACACCTACTCTAAAATTATTAACTCCACTTGTTGCTCCATTATAATAATCATAAGCACTGTTTATATTTTTAGGAGCAAAGGTGGCTGCAAAACTTTGGCTAGGAGTATGACGATATGCTCCTTGTCCCGTAGTAGCGCTTCCTGAAAAAGTTCCATGTCCACTAAAAAATCTTATATCACATCTACCATTACTCATATCTCTTCCAGAATTGTTAAATAAATAGCCAACATTATTATATTCACTACTATCAAACTTAACCCAAAAAGATATTGTCATAGCTGCTGTATTATCTACTTCTGTGAAAAATTCTTTAGGAATAGTTATGTATCTTGCTGCTCCATAAGGAACACTTCCATCTATATCTTTATTAACATTATTAAAATGTGCTGCTTGTATCAACCCATCGTTTGGAATTACATCTTCTTCATTTTCATTATCAGAGCTGTCAAAAGGAGTATATATAGGAGTAGAATCTATTATTCCAGTATCTTGTAATCTTGGGATTGGTAATTCGTCAATCCTTAATTCTTTTATTTTTAAAATATCATTTGCTAAATTATAAAATCTCTGATTTGAAGTTGTAGTAAGAGTAGAAGCAGTCTTTATAATTTCAGTTTTTTCACAAAAATCATCCATAGCTCTATTTACTAACTTAGTCAACATAGTCTCATTGACATCGGGATGATGCATTCTAATCCATTCAAATAATTCTTTTTTATTCATTTTATCTCCTCATACTCTCTAATTGTGCTTGGTCTTCTGGATTAAAATCTTTAAGAACACTTTTAAGTCTTTCCCATTCAGCAGTAACAGATGCTAAAGCAGTTTGAATTAATTGAGATAATTCAGTATCTTCTTCTTCAGTAACAACTTCACTTAATCTTACCTGTAATATTCTCATAGCACTTCTAACTATAAAACCTTCTTCCATATCTTCTGTCCAATAATCAAATCTTGTATTATCTGTTGCATGAATTAAATCTTCCATTGTAGTTACACTTAAATCACCATCTCCTCCAAATGTTGGATATTCAATATAATATATACTTGCAACAGAACCATTAGTAGGTTCAGGATAAACTGTAAGTTCTCCAGAAACTATATTTAAAGCTCCATCATCTACTTTAGTAGGTAAAACAGAATATACAGGAGAATAAGAAGTGGCTTCATTTAAAGAACCTGAACCTGGTTTGTAATCAGGTGCTTCAGTAAAATCAATTTCTTCACATTCAATTATATTTCTCTCATCATTAGCATCATGTCTAATTACATTAACAATCTTTTTACCTTCAGTATTAAAAGTAAGATTACTTGCATTTAAATCAAATCTTCTAGACCTTCTTCTAATAAAAGTGCTATCTTCCACTATATCCAAAACTTCTCTTGCAGCTACTTCATAAATATAGGTAGGGTCAGTTAAAGTTTCAGGTAAAGGGCCTGATAAATCTGTTATTCTATCTATTAACATTCATTCTCCTCATTGCATGGGGGCCGAAGCCCCCAGCAATATTGTTTAACAACTTAACCATTAGGATGGGTCAGCACCTATACCTGCATCTCCATCGCCTCCAATATCAGTTCCAATTAATGATTGATTAGAACCTTGACTTACTTGAATGATTTTAAAAGTTAAAGTATGTGCTAACAATGTATTTCCATCATCCGCCATAAGCTCGAAAGCATAATGGGGGAATACAGGAATATTATGTCGCATACCAGTTGCTAAAGCTGCAATAGTTACAACATTTGCTAATCCAGTACTACCAGGATTCATTGCAAAATGCATACCTGCTACAGCTGCTCCATAACCTAAATCATCAGTAAGTTCTCCAAGTTGAACACCGTCTGTTGCTGTTGCTCTAGTAGTTGTTCCTGCTAAAGCAAAGTCATCAGAATATCCACCCCAAATCATTAAAGGTGCTGCTGCTCCATCTTGAGAAGCTGAAGCTGACACAATTAATGACCAAGGTTTAGTAGTATCTAACTCATTAGGAGTTTTTAATGACCAATTTACTTCATTTGCCGCATCAGTAGTAGCTGTACTAGTATAAATAGCAAAACCATTATAAGTACTACTAGTCCATGCTGTTTGAGTTTGAGCTGCCATAATTAACTCCTATCTTAAGAAAACTTAAGGATTGCGTGGGTTTCAGGTAACTGAATTTCCAAACCAGCTTCTGTAATGATTTGGTCTTGACGACCGTCTACAGCGTTGCCTTGAATATTAGTTTCTATGAAGGTATCTCGACTAATACCATTACCCGCTAGTGGTCTGTAGTTTACATTTGCCATATCAACACATATAGCATAATCTTCCCATGGTCCTCTTAATAATGGGTCAGCAACAAAATGTAAATTACCAAAAATAGTATTTACTTTAGTTACTTGATGCCCAAAAGCACCAGGAACATTAGCAATATCAAGTCGATATTGAGATGAGCCTACAGAGTTGTTTAAAAAACTACCATTACCTATTTTATTCAAATAAGTAATAATTTTTCTTGAGCATAATACAAGTTTATTTCCACTATTTCCTGATTCAGGAGCGAAATAATCTTCCATAGCATCCAAGAAAGCATCATATCCAGATGTGGCATATGATAACCCATACACTTTACCATATTGGTAAGTATAAGGAAGCATTCCCCAAGAGTATCTAATCTGTCCACCAGTTTCTGCACTAGATGACAAACCTTGAACTTGCCCTTGTCCGAAAAGCATTGCATGTTCAATATCCATCTTATGTTCCATTAGTTTTTCAGCCCATACTCTTTTGAATTCATCAGCCTTACCTCTATAGCGAGTAGCCATAGCTGTACCAGAGAAAAGAGCTATTGCAGTTTTAAAAATCTGACAATATCCTTCTCTATCATACAGTTTGTCTTCCCAACTTTGAGGTTGTTCAGTACCTTCAGCCCATGCAGTACCAGTTGATTGTCCAGTTACACCAGAACCTTTAGTTTCAGAACCTGTAAAGGTTTTTCCAGCTAGAGATGTTCCGCCATCAATTGAACCCATATAATGGACTTTAAGACCAGCTACTGTAGTTCTGTTTGCATCAGTTACACCATGGTCGAAACCAATATCTGCTGTTTCTGCTGCTGCTGCATCTTCTACGGCTGAGTTTGCTATTTTAAAAGTATGAATCAAACCATCATCATCTTTTAATTGAATAACATCTCCACCTTTAACCCAATAACATGGTTGCATTGTTGAAGTTATTTTACCATATTGGTCATAGAAACATCCAATAGAAAGCGGATTACCGTCACCTAAGTCTGAACTAGTACTATCATCACCTATTGCTGTTGGTAATGCTGGTAGCGTTACCGCTAATTGAAAGTTTCTTCTTTGCCATTGATGTCTTTGTTCTAAAAATTTGAACACAGGGTCATCAGTAGCTTTTTTTGCTACCTTCGAAAGATACACAAAAAAGGGAGATTGTTGAGGAGCAAGTTCTGCAACTCTTTCACCAAAGTTAAATAACCGTCTCGTATTATCAATGGTGACATCCCAGCTTTGAGTATTTTGATTCGAAGGACTATAGTTAGTTTGGACACTTGCTGCCATTTAACTATCCTCCTTTTGTATTAATTAACATTATCATTTACTCTTAACCCCAAGGATTCTTAGCTTTATGTGCGTTAATTAACCCTTCCATAATGTTATCTTCCGTAGACGCTGAACTTACTTCAGTGTTTTGAGAAGGCATAACACCCATTGGACTTGGAACCTGCTGTGCTCTTTGAGTTTGTTGGAAAGCAGGTGATGGAGGAGGAGCTGCATTATTTTGTGCAGGTTGTCCCTTATTAAGCTGATAAAGTTGCCATAAATTATCTAAAGTTATTGACTTATCATCAGACATCTCTTTAACGAATCCAACTGCATCATCTTCTGTTGCACCGAAATTAGCCATAACATACTCAGCTGCTTGAGCGTGTTGCTGCTCTTGCCTTGCATAAGCTTGTTGTTGACCAAAGAACTGTTTTTGTTGTTCTCTCATCTGGTTCATTTCATCTTGCATTCTAGCTGCATTGTATTCAGTTAATAGAGTGTTATAATTCTCCATTTCATCTTGCCATCCATCTAAATCATCTAAGTATCTAGCGGATTCACTTTTTGGGTCTTCTAAAGCATCACTACGACTAAAAGTCCTAGGTTTCTGTGGCTTCTCTGGTGCAGGTGGAAATGTATTCTCAGTTTCAGGCTGTGCCTGAGGTTGCTGAGTATTCATAGCCTGAGGGTTATTTTTCAAATATTCAATAGCAGGAGCATATTTTTGAAATTCTGCTTGCTGCTGTTTCATTTGATTTTGTGCCTTCGCTGCTTGAGATTGCCAATACTGATATCGTCTTTGTTCGTTATCAATATTAGTAGCTTCGCTACTTTGAACAGGATTTGTTTCTACAGGTTGCTCAACTGGTTCCGCAACATTGCCCTGGTTTTGAGCTGGATGCGGAGCAACTTGAGGCTGCTCACTACTGTTCTCACTATGTGCTTCAGGAAAAGCTTGCTCTGCAAATGCATCATTTACAGAAACTTGTTCTCCTGGTGTTTCGGCTATAGGGCCATTTTGGGTATCTATATTTGCCATTATTTTTTACCTTTCTTGGAGCTCTTGCCAGTAGAGGTATCCGTTGGTTTTTTGTTTTCAGACTCTAACTTACGAGCCTCATCTGATATCTGGCCCAGAACATCGTCAAGACGCTTCTCGAATAGTTTTCCAGCATAGTCACTTCTATTGGATGTTTTATTGAGTTGTGTCTTAAATTTCTCAACTTCGACCCTTTGTTTAAGGTGAACATTCTCCCTATCTCTAGTCTGTAAGTCACCTTCAAGGTCTGTAATTTGTTCTTCCATTTGTTGTACTTGGCCTTCAAGCTGTTGTATCATACCTTGTCTTTCAAGTACACCTTCCATGTCATAAACTTCTGTTTTCTTAAGAACTTCAACTTGGTCTATTATACCTTGTTCATATAAATTTGTATGTAATTCAAGCTGAGCATATCTATTAGTAGGTAAAGTAGAACCAGTAACTACAATTAAATCGTACTTACCTACAGTAATATCATTTACAGTTTCTATTTCTCCTGTTTTATCATTATATAATCTTTGATTCATAGTTTCTTCTGACATAGAATTATTTGGATTTACTACTCTAATAATTTTTTCCTGCGTATATAATTGCTGAGATAAAGGAATAACAACTTCACCTAATCTTTTTAAACCTACTTCTATATCAGCTAATTTAGATTTCATTTTTCTTTGCCCAAATTCATCAATAGCTATAGTAGCTTTGTATGTTTGAGGCGCAGCAGACGAATTTCCTTGCATTATTTCATATAACCCTAACTGATGGTCAATATCTTGTTTAGCACTTTCTTCATTTTGATAGAGTTCATTAGATAATTGAGCAGGCGGTACTAAAACAGGTTGACCATCAGATGGGTCGAAAGGTATAGCAACTCCAGGTTGCGCCCATTTTTCTTCAAATTCTTTCATGTCAACACTTCCTTCTGGAATAAGTACTTTTGTGTTAGTACTTGTTGTAGCATGAGCGATTATAAGAGAGCGAGTTTTATTTATGTATTCTTGCAATCCTTTAACCATCCTAACATCTGAAACGGGATATGGTGTTCTTGTATGTAAATTCATAAAAGTAACTAAAGGATACCTATCAATAGGAAGAAGCCTTGTATATAAATGAGCATCTCCTATTATAACGCAATATCTAATTCTTGGTAAATTGACTTCAACTACATTAATCATGCCTTGTTCTATTAATTCTTTTTTATTAATCATTCTAATAGGCATTCCTTGTTGCTGCATTTGAGCCACTTGCTCAGGAACTTGTACTATTTGACCATTTATAAAACCTACTTCTTCGCTACCATATTCTTCAAATTCATCAGGCATTAATGTAAATTCTTTTCCACTATACTGTTCATAAACTCTGAACATAGAAACCATAATTTTTTCATATTTTTCATAACCTCTTATATTCTCATCATGTTCTCTATCGTCAATTTCTTCGGGAAAAAATATTTTATCTTTTGAAGTTTCGTCAGCTCTAACCGATGTAGGAAAGTCTGTAGTTTGCTCTCCTGTAGCATTTTTAATTTTAGTAGCATACATTGGATATAATTTTTTAGCTTGGTCTTTTGTAAACAACCTTGAAATAATAATATTCTCTGCGTCATCACAAAATTTATCTCTTGCATTAGGGTCAATATAAACTTCCATAGGGTCTACAGAATGAAAACATACTTCCCCTTTTCCATCATCTTTCATTGGGTCTTGATAAGCAAGTATGCATCCCATACCAGTGACATAATAATCATCAATACAATTTCTTAACTGTGAAACTCCATCTGATATATCAAAAATATACGCAAGTAAAGTATTCATTACTTCGGCTACTTTATTGTCAGAATCTTCTCTAGGAGATACTCTAAATTGAGGTCTATTTGATGTAAGCATAGCTTTAGCAGCTTCTACAGCAGGATGAATTCTGTTGACTACCACAGGAGCTTGACCTCTTCCTTCAAGAATTTGCTTCTGTTCTCTAGTCCATTGTCGACCTAATCTGAATTCTCTATCTTCTTGAGCATGTGCTGCCCAATTATCTCTATGCTTACTATATCTTCTAAATGTATCATGAACCTCTTCAACTAACTTCTTCTTGTTGCTGGGTCCTACATCTTCATAATTTTTATATTTATGTATAAAAGTCTTATCTGCTTCCATAAATCTCCTAAATAAAGATAGAAATCTTCACATTAATATACATCTACATTGTCATCCAATCAAGGAACTTATTTTTTAAAGTAGTTTTTTCTTCCTTTACACTTTTATGCCTGCAAGGTCTTGCTCCATCTAAAGCAGTCCAAGCAGCATCCATCACATCATCGTGTTTTCCTCTAGGATAAGATAAAAATTCCTTTTGAGCTTCTAAATCTTGAGGTCTAAAATAAAACTTACCTTTAGCGAAGATAGGAACCATCGATATAAGTCTTTCGCTTTTTCGCGTACGAGGTTTTACTCCCTTCTCTAATCCAGGTATATACATATTTTCTTCTCTCATTATTTTTCTTACATTAGCTCTTAAAGCTTCTTGATAAGCTACTGTTTCTATTTTCATTCTTTTGTGTTTGTATTTCTTAAATGTATCTATAATTTTTCTCGGTTGTTCAGCTGGGTCTAATCTTTTTCTAGTTAAGTCAACTATATACTTATTATCATCAGCATCTATTCCAATTGTTATAATAACAAAAAAATCTGCTATAGAAGATAAGGATGAAGCAGGGTCTACTCCTCCATATAATTCAATAGGAATAACTTTTTCGTCATCTCCATCAGGCATAACCAAACAAGGTTGCCCATTTATTTTTTTATAATCATAATGATGTAATTTTATATATTCAGGTTTAAATGGAGCATCATCAGGCGCTTGCGCTATATTCATATATTCTTGGAAAAAACCAGTCAAGTTACCAACAGATGCATATTCTTCTTTTATAGACATTATTCTTTCTCTTGGGAACCTTTGTGGCCATATAGACTTTTCTTCTTCATCCCATATAGAATACCAGAGGACATTCCATGCACTTGACTCTTTTGCCCAATATAAAAAACAATCTTCTGATATAACCGTGCCAATCATTATAATTCTACCATCATCTGATAAAGAGGGTATAACAGCCTCTGTCATCCATTTTCTATTTTTAGCCCTTGCTTCTGCTGTAAATGCATTTAACTCTGATTCAAAATCGTCAACTATAATTAAATTAGGTCTTGTATCACCTTCAATAAAACCCCTGACTCTTTGCCCTGTTCCTACAGCTACTATACGAGTACCATTTGCAAGAACTACATCTGTATGTGTCCATCTTTTAGCAGTATTAGGACCCATGTCTCCAAAAACAGCTCTAAAGTTTTCACTATGCTGTAAGTGATATTTGATACGAGATAAGAAGTTTATTGACTGAGCTTGCGATTCCGATATTATAACCATAAATATTTCTTCATCACTTGATTTAAATGCAGCTCTCCATAAAGGCAATATAAGACTAGTAGTCGTACTTTTAGCTGTTCCACGAGGAGCAGCAATTAAAACTCTTTTCTTTTCTGGGTCTGAGATATATCTGTAAATATCCTTATGAAAAGGTGGGGTTGTTCTTTTTAAAGCTGTTGGAAAACAATATCTGCCAAAAAGCCCTAAATTATTTTTAAGTTTCTTTAGGGCTTGTGTTTTTTCATATTGTTCTTCGAAATCTTGTACTACATCACTCATCAGTTTCTTTCTTGTTAGTAGCTATAAGTTTCTTTTCTTCTTCTGCTATCTCATCTATAAGTCTTCTGGTAGTACTAGCTTCAATCTGAGTAGTTTCAACTATCTTATCTTTATCATTCATACCAAGCATACCTTGAATATTTTCAATAGCTCTCATATAATTACTTACATCAGACTTACCTTTAGCCATTTCAATAGCTTCTTTTAACATAGTAACTACATCTTCTTCACCAAAAGCATTGTCCTGTAATAATTTTATTCGTTCTTCTTTTACCATAGTTTTAAAAACCTCCGACCTCATCCATCTTTTTATTGTTCTTTTTTTAGCTGAATTAATATCGCCATAGACTGTTTTAATTACTACTTCTGCATCTGGCTGTATGGCGTAAAAAAGAGCAGCGTCTTTCATTTTTTGCTTTTTAGCTTTAACCTCAATCTCTCTTTTCCCGCTAAGCGTATGTATAGATTTTCTACCTTTCGCATTAAATGCCTGCTTATCACGAACAGAACTATAAAAAATATAACCCCATGGCATACGAAGATAGTTCCTAACTCCAGTATTAGAGCTATGATACTGTTTTCTTTTAATGACTTTACCGATATACCCATCATCTGAGACGGCATAATCACCTTCGTTTGCCTCTTTCCAGTGTTTATATTCAATTCCTTCGTTAGATGCTTCTTCTTTTGTTCTAATTTTATAAGATGTTAGACCCTTATCTTTGTGTTTAATATCTATTACAAACATTAATTAACCAGTTCAAAGTGTGGAAAATCGTCAAAACGATTATCATCTACTTCAAAATTCATATTCCAGTCCCCTCCCCAGCGAAGAGTAATACCCATCCCACGAGCCAGCCCAAGCACGAACCCACCAAAAAGGTGGAAGCGTTCTCTGTCATTCCAGTCCACGGGGTAAGGCACAACATCAACAGCACGAGAAGGCTTTGAATTATGCCGACCCATAGGGTAACGGACTTTAGTTTTTCCTTCTGCATAATACTTGTCCTGAGTCCTCTCATCCCTATGTCCTTCTAATATACTACAATCTACATGCTTTATAACTTCATTAAAGACTTTTTGTAAATCTTCATGGCATGTAGCTAAATTTTCACGACTTCTTCTTCCGAATTTAGCCATCTTTAAATTCCTTTATTATATTTTTAAGATTAAATCCAGAATATGGAAATATATTATTTAATTTTTTTTGTCTTTTTTTACAACTATTACATTGTTCAACACCAACAAGTGATGTTAATTTTTTTATTGTATCGCCTAAACCTTTAGATTTCATTATACAGTTCCTTCACTTGATTTATAACCACCTTGATGAGAACCTGGGGGTATATATGTTGATGGTTTAGAAATAGCTTGTATAGCTCCAGAGACATCTCTGTCGATAATACCGCTTAAAGTGTATTTAGCGTTTTTAACCATCTTTCTATTCATTTTTTTATAAAAGTACTTAACAAGACTTCTTTTAGTCGCATGAGTTTTAATCAAACGATTTAACATTTTTTTTGAAGGATTTGGGTGCAAAAGCATACCTAAAGCTGTATTTGCTTTCCTTCTCCATATTAAAGATTCTTTAGTTTTTTTAGGTTGAAACCCTAATTTACCTCTTCGAAGCCTTATATGTTTTCTTACTTGCTGTCCGCGTTGCTTTAGATTGTTTAACATTCATACTCCTTCTAGTCGTACCCTTGACCCCATGCCAAGGGTTTCCAATACTACTTGAATACACTACCTTACCCATTAAGCTCTTCTAGACCTTGTACCTGGCTTTTTCTTTCTAGCTTTTACTCTACCTCTTGATGTAAAAGTTCTACCCCTCATAGAGTATGTTGTAGCTCTTTTAGCCTTTGTTTTCCCTACTTTTCTTTTTTTTCTTTTAGTAACTGACATGTTTTCTCCTTGTTATGTGATATAACTTCCTCTTGCTTTATGAGGAATTATTAAAATTGAAAATTTATTTTTAGTAGTATGCATTTGATAAGATGAGCTAACATCTGCAAGACCACATGCAAATCTCATATGAGTTGCTCTCATTGTTCCAAAACTAGCTTGTGACTCAGCTATTCCTCCTCCTCCGTTGCTCATATTTTGTATTTCAGTACGGTCATTGTTATCAGCTCCCATTATTCCATATGCACTAACACTATTAACTGAAATTGTGTCATCTCCATCAATAACAACTCTTATTTGTTGTCCATCTAATTCATCGCCTGCATCTACATTTCCTAAATAAGACATTATTGTATTACCGTGAGCCCATTTTGTTTCATATCTCATAGGAGCATTACCGAAGCCTGCTTGCATTTGTACAACAAGCCCTATGGCTGCCGTACTTCCATCAGTTTTTTTAAGCTCTTCTTTAAAAGGATTTAATACTATAGTAAAATCTCCGTTAAAATACCAAGGTAAACCCTCTGTAATAGAATAGTGTGTGCTTATTCTTCCAGTAGCACTAGGCCAAACTTCTATATCTGTTATAAAAGAATTCGTAAAAGATTTATAATAAGGATTTGATATTAAATCAGCCCTACTATCATCCTGATAATTTCTCCATTTTGATACTTTAATTCCCATTAAATCCCCCTATCGAAATTAACTGTAACCCTCCAAACTACAGTTACAGCGCCTCCAGTAGAATTTTTATAAGCTAATCTTATATAAGGCATTAGCCCAATTTCAGCTATATTAACTTTAACCCAATCCAATACATTGTTCGGATTTGCACTTCCTGAAACATTCCATGTTAAATCTTCTCCTTGCAGAGAATCCCAAGCATCTCCAGTTTTATTCTTCATAAAAGGGTCCATGCAGCCTTCAATCTCCAATGGAAGATTGGAAGAGCCAGCTAACCTTTCAGCTGTGATAATAAAATCAGAATGTATGTCAGTAGGTATTGGTTCAGTACTCATCCATTCTCCATTTGCTACCTGACCAGAGTCTATATCTGGATTATCGTTACTGTTAAAAACAGCAACATAAGTATCCATTCCCTCTACTAGATGTGGAGTACTACCAACTGGCGGAAATCCCTTTCTCCATTTTATAATATTTCTATTAGCCATGTGGAATTACCGCTACTCTTACCATAAGAATTCCACCACTATCGCTTTGAGTGCCTTGGTCATTTGTAGTGCCAGTAGTTCTTATAGCCATATAAGGCATTACTCCCTTAGCGTCTATATCATAAACCTTGGCACAAGCTACTCCATCTATCAAACAGCTTCCAAAATCTTCTAAAACAGCCCAATTAGCTCCATTTATAGACCCTACTACCTCTACATTGTTTAAATTACTATCAGTAGCAAGGGTAAGTCCTTCTTTATTTCCATAGCCATAATTCAATACTAAAGTAAAATCTTCCTTAACATGCCAATCAAACTTCTCACTATAAAAGTATGTACCATCGTCTGCGTCATCTAAATATAGTTCTGTAGTTCTAATTGGTGTAGACAATATGCCTGAATTGTCTTTTAATATATAAACATAATCATCATTGTCGGCATTTCTAGCTAATCCTCCAGTTTCCATAGTAAGAGCTGTAGCACTGTCAACTGATGCAACCTTACCCATAAGCTTAGGCTGAAACCATCCTGAAGCGCCACCACCACCACTTGTATCTGAACAATATAACACATCTCCTGCATTAATGTCATTTCTTATGTCAGCACCACTTCCTGTATCTGTGCCTCCATCTAAGACTATAGCCGTCTCACCAGCAGGCTCATTAGCATTTAATTGCACAGCGCCAGCTTGTTTAAAGCCTGTATCTTCTAATGATTGTTTTCTCCATCCTGTTTTAGCCCAATACGAATCAGCCATTAGTATCCTCCCCCTCTTCTACCGAAAATCTTACCAAATTTACCTTTAAATTTACCTCTATTGAACCTACCTAGGAATTTATGCATACCTGAAGGACCTCCTCCACTTGCTGGTCCAGGCATTCCTTGCAATCCTGGGTCTCCACCTGGAGCTCCTCCTGCTCTATTCTTAAAAAAGTTCTTAAAACCTCCTCTTTTGGCAAAAAACTTACCTAAAAGCCCTCCTCCAAACATTTTCTTAGGCATTCTGCCTTGTACAGGGGTTCCTTTTCCTCTCATATTCTTAAATCTTTGTCTCAACTTGTTGAAAAAACTCATAATGGCCTCTTTTTCCTAAAATTCTTAAAAAAAATATACAAAATAATTTACAAAATAAAAAATAAATAAAAAAACTTGTTTTATAACTTTATTTGATTATATTTAAAAACTATAAGATAGTATATATAAGATAGTCTACTATAGGTAAATACCTGTTAAGGTATTGTTCTATCTATAAGATGCGGTAATGTCATCAAGTCTTCTACCGCGGTTAATAGTTTTCCCAAACAAAATTCTAAAAAATATACCAAGAATGGGTGTCGGTGATATTATGACACGGTTACCCCCTGTTATTCAAGGGTATGTGGGGTAACTTCCTGTTGAATAACAGAAACTAACCTTAGTCCACATAATCCCCTACTATTTTGGTAGTATATTAATTAAATGAATAAATAAATAAGGAGATGTTATGAGTTTTAATGAAAAGGTATTGAATAAGTTGAATGAGTTAGGTGTTGTAGTTAAGTGGGTTGATTTGAGTAAGAGTGGTGGATTTAAATTTAATATTGAATTTAATAGTGATTGGATTGATGATGATGGTAAGGTTGATGATATTAAGTTTGATGTTGAAGGTAGAGAGTTTAGGTTAGTTGGTGGTTTGAAGGGTAAGAAGTGGAAAGATAGTGTTGAGAAGATAGAAGATGGTAAAGTGGTTAGTGTAGAAGAGTGGAAAGTAGTAGAGAATGATTATATGAGAATAGTAGAAAGTAAAGAAGTAGATGTATTAAGTAGAATGAATGATTTAAGTTAGTTTATGTATGTTATA
>TARA_R100000655_G_scaffold11768_2_pt1 | contig 44032 bp, 39 predicted proteins | sample TARA_R100000655 | Tara Oceans TARA_R100000655 (sample SAMEA2622497) | marine metagenome | biome: marine biome (ENVO:00000447); feature: deep chlorophyll maximum layer (ENVO:xxxxxxxx); material: "saline water (ENVO:00002010), including plankton (ENVO:xxxxxxxx)" | depth 90 m
TTGGCGAAAACTATTGCAAGTAGTAAAAGTTTAAATTTCATATTGTTTCTATAATTAATAGTAAACAACTATTACAATCTTTAGAATATAGCTGCTTGATTAACAAACCATCTATAAAGCTAAAAATTAAAATTCAATTCGTGAAGATTAAAAGGATAAGTAATTAATGATAGGGTAGAAGGATACTCTTTTTTCAATGAAACACTTCAGCTTAAGAATTATGAAATTAAAAAAGTAAACTAGTACTTATTTTAAATTCTTTTTGAATGTTTATTCATCTACTTTTTTAAAGACATATCCTTCACCATAGTTCATCTTAACAACTTTATTTGTGATAGAATCTATAGTAAATGAAGATTTTCCGCCGTTATCAACATCTATAAATTCAGTTTTTGAGACTGGCACAAAAGTAACTTTCATACCATCATTTAAATCATGCAAGACAATTCTGTTTGTGTCTGTACTGTATACATCTAGAAAATAGTTATCCTCTTCTTCTAGTTGATATTTACCTATTATTGCATTTGTCTCCTTTTCACTAAGCTCATAAGGAGTTATGTAAGTCGGCTCGAAAACGCTGTTTTCAAACAACGCTGAAAACGATCGGAGTATATCATCATTTAAAGTGTTTCCTTGTTTTGCATTTGTCATTACTGCTATGCCCGTATTTTTATTGTAATGATTTATTAGTATAGATTTATAAGAACCAGGATTGCCGCCTGCGTGAAAAAAGAATGCAGTATCGCCTTCACCACGAACGCCAACACCTAATCCCCAAACTTTAGTGACCGTTAACATTTGCGTTGCTAAATCTTGAGAAATAAACGAATTAGGTTTGCCTTTATAACTGTTTGCAATGGCAATACTAAACTTAGCCAAATCGGTTGGAGTTGTCCACAATCCAGCTGCCGAGAGTTCTGGAAAAATTAAATGCCCTTCAGGATGCATTTTACCAGAATCATCATGACCTAATGCGATATTGTCTTTAGGAAATTGATTAAAAGTACTGTGCGTCATCTTAAGTGGACTAAAAACCACATCTTGAAAATAGGATTCAAAATCTTTACCAGTAACATCTTGTACCAGCAATTGTAAGATAGCGTAACCACCACCAGAATAACTAAATTGCGTTCCAGGAACTGTACTAATTTCTACTTTTGCAGAGTTTGCTTTACCATTTACAATATCTAACAAGCTTGGCGTAGTACCAACGTTACTATAACCGTGAAAACCTTGCACAGTGGCGCCAGATGTATGGTTTAAAAGTTGTCTTATGGTAACTTTTTTAGATTCGTCAAATTCACTCTCAGCCTTCCAAGATTTTAAATAGGTATTAATATCTGTATCCAGATCTAAGTTATACGTCTCTACTAATTTTAAAACGCCTAATGCCGTAATTGCCTTACTAATTGAGGCTGCTTGAAACTTAGTTGTACTAGTTATAGGCTGTGCAGAGTCTTTAGCTTTAGTACCATATTGACTAGTCCATACAATGTCCCCATCTTTAAACAAAGCTAAGCTCACGCCAGGAACATTATACGTTTCCATAGCTTCACTAATAGTATGGTTTTGGAGAATAGAATCGCCAACAATTACAGCAGGCAAAAGGCCGCTTTCTAGGTCACTATATGTTGGTTCTGGGTCTTGAGACTTATTTTCGGTTTTATGTTTACAAGAAAGAAATAGAGGACAAACGAATATTAGGAGATATAGAAACTTCATAATGAATTGGTTAATAGTTTTCCTAAAGACGTAACTTCAAGTTGAAGTGTTGCAGTTTAAAGCTGAATGTGTGATCGTCTTAATCATTTTTTTTGATCAAATAATAAAAGTCGCTTTAGCAATTTAAGTCTTTAATCTTCATAGTTTCATTGAAAAAAAATCTAGATTTTATAGGATTTCTGGAAAGTGTAGTTTTTTTTTAGATTGTTATTAACGTTCATAGCTATGAATCGTTTATAAATATTTATAATATTAGAAATTCAGAACCTTAAGGTATTGCAATTAGAACATTTATATTTTCTGTAGATTTTAGTTTATATATTAATTGATTTCGACTGATATTTAGCCCTTTAGATTTTAAAACAATAAAATTTAAGGGTACTTCAATATTCATTAGATGAAAAGGTTCAACTGCGCCAGTTAATTGAAAGAAAGGGAAGAAGTTTTCATCAGTTTCTCTTATCGTCATTTTGTATTTGGCGATTTTTCTTTTTTCTTCATTTAAAATTGTCAAAGCAATTTTTTTATTTCCTCTTTCTATTTTAATATCAGTAAAAGTATATTCATACTTGGGAAGCTGTGATTTAAATGTTTCAGTTTTTAAATAATTTAATGAGTCTTTTTTATCAATATTAAAGTAATGTACTTGATTTCTTTTAGTGTCAATTATCCAAGATTTTAAAGAATCATTTTCACTAAATATTTTCATTGAATATGAGTAATCTTTAGTATTGAATAGATAAGTATCTTCTCTATCCAGAAAATTTTTTGTGGTAATCTCACTCTTGACTAATTTATCGAACTTATAGGTTTGCCCAAAACAAGTAGTGAAAGTAATAATAAATAATATAGTTAAAATCTTCATTCAGAAAAATTATTTAACGGTTGTGTATAAGAACAGTAGGGCAGATTTGCACGCTGTCCATTCGGTTGAGCACAAGCCGAATTTTTAAATTTTTCTTATTACTTTCTTTGTCAATAAGCCAAATTTAAAAATTTGGCGACCTTGCAAATGCGCCCGAACCATTAAGTTTTGCTACAATTGCCCTATTGTTTTTATACGTTGTTGTGAGTAGTTAATTTTACGGTTTTGTCTTTTTAATTCCTCGTTTAAAGTCAGCCAAATTCTTGACCACTTTTACTTTAGAGACAGGTAAAACTTCAATAATACTTTCGATTTTGTCGACTGCATATTTTACGTTTTCTTCATTTATTTCTTTTACATCTAAGGTTTGAATCCATTCTTTGTGAGGGTCTAAACAAGGGATTCCGTTGACGTATAGACGATAGCTATAGCCAATTGAGATTTTCTTAGTCTTAGAGAAAAACCCTTTGTCGTAAAACTCTTCTTTAACAGGACTGACGTGAATTTTAAAATCAACCGAGTTCTTTCCAGCATCAAAGCCTTTTTGATATTCGTCATCGCTGTTTTTTCTAAAATCCTCCTTCAGATTACTTATATCTTTCTCGTGCTTGATTTTCAAATCTGAAATATCCTTAATAAGTTTTTTTTCAAGGTCAACCTTTTCTTTTGACATACTTAGAGATAATCTTTGTATCTCATCCCTTCTGTAGTTGGAATTGTTTTTACTCCTTGAAACACCCAATGCTTCTTTATTCTTCCAATAGTTAGCAGAAAGGTAGATGATTATTAAAATCATAATGATTATAACCACAAAACAAATAATTTCGGTAGTTGTCAAATTTTCTAACATAGGTTATGATACAATTATAGTGTGAGAATTTAGTAAAGCTCTTAATTATCTTCATCGTTTGAATCATCATACTCATCATCTTCGTGGTAGAAACCTTCGTAGTAACTTTCATATCTGTCTCCACCATCTTCATCATCGGTACCATTGTATGGATTGTCAGGGTTATCCCAATGTAAACCTTCTTCGTTTTCTTTACGACGTCCGCCAGTTTGGAAAGATAAATCATCATTTCTCATATCGTTTCTATTTTTAGTTATTATAAAATGTTTAAAATTTTGAATATTGTATTTAATTACTCACAACGGTTGTGGCTATGAGTAGTGCGGTCGCAAACGGGCGATTACCATTCGGTTTAATACTTAGCCGAAAACTTGTTTTTGGATTATTTTCCTTTACTTTCCAATAAGCTAAAACAAGGTTTTGGCGGTCTTTGCAAATTAGCTATTTCTTCTCGGTTGGGCAATTATGCCCGTATCACTTATAGCCTTTGTTTGTAATAGTTTTTCTCGCTATTAACAAGTTATTTTATACCCAGAAATAGTAATATAAGGATAGTACTTAACGTGTTTTCCAACAAATGTATTCCTTGCAATATTACCTATCACGTTTGTAGTATAAGAATCAATTGAACCTCCAATTACTTCACCAATTATTTGAACAGCTTTTCCTAAATTGATAACTCCTTTTTCTCCAAATTTAGTTAATAACCTGAATCCTACCTTTTGATTAATTGCTGTAATAGATTTAGATGATATTTGCTTTATACCTGAAATAGCAAATTTTCTTCCCGCAATAAGACCAACATCTTTGATGATTTCTTTGGCTACATTACCAGTCATACAAGCATAAATTAACGATTTAAATCTATGATCTTTCAAATCATATCCTCCAATTATTGCTATCGCGGCAATCATTCTAATTTGGATAAACATTATACTTGCTAAATTTACTGGAATAGTTACAGGTGAAGTTATAATTCCACCTAAACCAGCAATAAAGCCACTAGTTCCCGATTTGGTGTTCTGCCATCGTATCAAAGTGTTTGCTGCCTTAATTTTATCAGGTTGATTCTTTAAGTAATTTTCAGCCATTTCATAGGAGGAATCTATTCCAGGAAAACCGCTTATTGCTTTATTATATTTCCAATCTAGAGTCCTCAGTATTACTCCTTGATTAATTTTTTTTGCCAAAATTTATTTCTTTGATAGAAGATTAAAATGGCTCCATATCGTTTTCTTTCCCCTTTCTGTTTAAGAGGTTTAAGAGTTTCTGAATAGTACTTTTTTCTTTACCATAAGAAAAGTCTTTAGCATCATTAAGCTCTTCTCTTTTTTTCCAAAAATTTTCAAGAAAGCCCTGACTTCTACTCTTATCAGTATCAGACTCCATTTCATCAACCATATTATTAATACTTTTGGTAAGCTCTTCTAACCATCCCATATTTGTTTAATTTTAAATTTTTATTTCAATTATTGCCTACTAGTTTATATCCACCATAAACTTTCGCTTAGCTATACAAATAGTCTGTATATGCAGAATTACTAATGGTGTTTAATTATCTTATTAAAATAACATAACTTATAGTTTAGTTTTTAACAATGCTGTTTTTCGTTTTAAAATATTTATTCAATGTTAAATAATTTGGGCGGTATAAAACCAAATTATTTAAACACAAAAACCCCTAATAGCTTATAAATAAGCAGTTAGGGGTATATGATGTGAGCCCGATAGGATTCGAACCTATGACCGCCTCCTTAGAAGGGAGGTGCTCTATCCAGCTGAGCTACGAGCCCGTAGCAATTAGCGGGTGCAAAGATAACAATCATTAACTTTTAAGCAACTTGTTTTTGAAAATTTTTTATAAATATGTTACAAATCTTAAAATAGAATAGCTTCGGTATATAATTTGTAATACCTTCAACAAAAAATTTAATATGAAATTAATACTAAGCAGCATTATACTAATGCTATGTTTTACCTTTTCTAATGCGCAAGATGTTGTTGGCATCTGGAAAACAATAGACGATAATACTGGTGAAGCAAAATCACACATAGAGATTTTTAAAAAAGATGGTAAAGTGTATGGTAAAATCATAAAAATTTTAAATCCCGAAGCCAGAGATAGAGTATGCTCAGAATGTGAAGGTGAAGATAAAAACATCAAGATTTTAGGAATGAATATTATAAAAGGTCTTGAAAGAGATGGTAATGAGTATTCTGGCGGTACTATTACAGATCCTGAAAATGGTAAAATTTACAAGTCTAAAATCTGGCTTACAGAAGATAATCCTAATCGTTTAAAAGTAAGAGGTTATGTCGCTTTCTTATACAGAACGCAAGAATGGATCAGGCTAGAGTAGTCGCATAATTAATAACAATGTAAGAAGTCCTGAGCAATCGTTCAGGACTTTTTTGGTTTATAGCCGCGCAACATTTATAAATATGTATTTTTGAAGTTTAAGATCTAAGTTTTTATGGCCTACTTTATAGATGTCATTGTACCATTACCGTTAAAGAACACCTTTACATATGCGCTAACTACAGAGGAGTTTGCAAATATTGCAGAAGGTATGCGTGTGGCTGTGCCGTTTGGTAAAACTAAAGTGTATACAGGTGTTGTACTTGCAAAACATACCACGCCACCTATAAAGTATGAAGCAAAACCTATAGAAGAAATCTTAGACTCTAACCCAACCGTTACTTCAAAACAACTTAAATTTTGGGTGTGGATGGCGTCCTACTATATGTGTAGTTTAGGCGAAGTTTTAAAAGCGTCTTTACCAAGTGCCTTTTTGTTAGAGAGCGAAACTGTTGTCGAGCTAAATAAAGCCGCAAATATTGATTTCTCTGAGTTAGATGATAATGAGTTTTTAATTATTGAAGCGCTTCAAAACCAATCACTATTGCGCATTCAGGAAATTATGCAAATCTTAGATAAGCAGCGTGTCTTACCAATTTTAAATAGGTTGGTAGATAAGCAAGCTGTTATCATAAATCAAGAAATATACGAGCAGTACAAACCTAAAGTGGTTAGCTATGTAAGATTAAATGCTATTTATAAGCAAGACGACAAGCTGCATGATCTGTTAGATGAGCTTTCGAGAGCTCCAAAACAACGAGAGGTGATTTTTAAACTATTTGAAACATCTGCTTCTGAAAAGAAATTACAAGCTTCAGACCTTGCTAAATTATGTGATACTTCGTCCAGCGTAATAAAATCGCTAGTTGACAAAGGTATTTTAGAAAGTTACCAAATTCAGGAAGATAGAGTACAATTTGAAGGTGAATCAACTTTAAAAGATATCACATTTAATGCGCATCAATTAAAGGCATATAATAGTATTCAGCAGTCTTTTGAAACTAATAGTGTTTGCCTTTTACACGGTGTTACTTCAAGCGGAAAGACAGAGATTTATATAAACCTTATTAAAGATGTACTGGCTAAAGGGCAACAAGTGCTTTACCTGGTTCCAGAAATTGCTCTAACCACACAGCTTATCACGCGTTTACAGTCTTATTTTGGAGAAGAAGTGCTTATTTATCACAGTAAATATTCAGTAAATGAACGTGTAGAGGTTTATAATCACGTAAAGAATAAAACTAAAGGTAAAATTGTAATTGGAGCACGATCTAGCATCTTTTTACCATTTCAGGAGTTGGGACTTATTATTGTAGATGAAGAGCACGAGTCTACATTTAAGCAATACGATCCTGCGCCTAGGTATAATGCGAGAGATGCTGCAGTTGTGTTGGCTAATTTATTTAAAACAAAAGTATTATTAGGATCTGCAACACCAAGCATAGAAAGTTATTACAATGCAAAGCATCAAAAATATGGTTTCGTCTCCCTAAATAAACGCTTTGGAGATGTACTGCCTCCAGAAATAGAGTTAGTTAATATTAAGGAGAAGTATAAGCGTAAGGAGATGAGCGGCCATTTTTCAGACCGTTTGGCAGAAGAGATATTAAATACACTAAAACAAGGTGAACAGGTTATCTTGTTTCAAAATAGAAGAGGTTATTCACCATATTTAGAATGCCTTACTTGTGGAGAATCTCCACAGTGTCCTAATTGTGATGTGAGTTTAACATATCATAGCTATAAAAACCAATTGCGTTGTCACTATTGTGGCTACCATATTGCCATGCAGTTAGAATGTATGAAATGCGGAAGTGCAGATTTAACAACAAAAGGCTTAGGAACAGAACAGGTAGAGACAGAATTAAAGGCATTATATCCAGATCACAACATAGGCAGAATGGATCTAGATACTACTAGAGGTAAACATGGCTATGAAAAAATTATCACAGCATTTGAAAATGAAGAGATAGATATTTTAGTGGGGACACAGATGCTAAGCAAAGGATTAGACTTTAGAAATGTTGGCTTAGTAGGTGTTATGAATGCAGATAGCTTGTTAAATTTTCCAGACTTTAGAGCACACGAGCGTAGTTTTCAAATGCTACAACAAGTTGCCGGTAGGGCAGGACGTACAAAAAAGCGCGGTCGTGTTCTTATACAAACCTATAATCCCTTTCATCAAATCCTACAACAAGTTTCCACTAATGATTATGTGGGTATGTATAAGGACCAAATAGAAGAGCGACACCAATATAAATATCCGCCGTTATGTCGTTTGATTCGATTTACGTTTAGAAATAAAGACTTTAATAAAGTTAATGAAGCCTCGTTATGGTTTGCAAAATCTATGGCTAATACATTTAAAGAACATGTATTGGGACCAGAGTTTCCACCAGTGTCTAGAATACGAAATGAATATTACAAGAATGTAATTTTAAAAATCCCGAAACAACAATCACTTTCTAAAACAAAAGAAGTGATTGATAAGATTTTAAAAAGCTATACAGCAATAGGGCAGTATAGAGGTGTACGTTGTGTTATTAATGTAGATCCTTATTAATTAGAGCTTAGCGCATCTGCTAAAAGCGTTTTCTTGTGTCTGCTTAATGGTATTTTTTCACCATCAATTTCCACTTCACGACTGTTGTAGCGCTGTATGCGATCTAAGTTTACAATATAGGATTTGTGAATACGAAGAAAGTTTTCATCCTCAAGCTCCTTTTCAAAAGATTTCATTGTTGCTAACACCACAAAAGAATCTGTGTTAGTTACAAACTTCACATAATCACCAAGAGCTTCAATATATTTTAAGCTACCCAACATAACTTTACGTTTCTTAAGGTTGCTCTTTACAAAGATAAAACGGTCATCTTCAACAGAAGATTTGTCATTTTGTAATTTATAAAGACCAATAGCTTTTGCAGCCGCTTTATTAAAACGATCCCTTGTGACAGGTTTGTGAATATAATCTATAGCTTCATAATCAAAAGCCTTGTGTGCATATTGAGTTTTTCCTGTAACAAAAATTATAAGAGGCTTGTTTCTTAAGTCATCTAAAAGATCAAAACCAGAAAGAATTGGCATTTCAACATCAAGGAATAATAAATCGACACCTAAATCTAACAATCCATTTTTAGTTTCTATGGCATTGCTAAATTCTCCAACTAATTGAAGGTTAGGGTGATCTTTAATAAGTTTAACCATAGATAGGCGTTGTAAGCCAGAATCATCTACAACTACACATTTTAATTTTACGTCTTCCAAAGTTTATTTTATTGAGATGTTAGTGTTACTTCTAAACAATATTAACGCATTTTAAGACAATCCGCAAGTAATTTAAATCTTTGGTCGTTGGTAATGTTGATTTTATCGCTTTAAAAGACCAAAAAAAGTCCTGTTTTTATGGTTGTAAAAATGTATTTAATACGTATTTTTGCACGCAATTTTAATTTAAATAATTCAATCGTATGAATCATTATGAAACTGTTTTCATCTTGAATCCCGTTTTATCTGATGAACAGATAAAGGAGACAGTTAAGAAATTTGAAGATTTTCTTATTTCTAAAGATGCCAAGATGGTTAACAAAGAAGATTGGGGGCTAAAAAAATTAGCTTACGCAATCCAAAACAAGAAAAGTGGTTTTTATCACTTGTTTGAGTACCAAGTAGCTGGAGAGCACATTGAGCCACTAGAGGTTTTGTTTAGACGTGACGAGCGTATTATGCGTTTCCTTACTGTAAAGTTAGATAAACATGCTGTAGAGTGGGCTAAAACAAGAGTTAAACGTAACAAAGAAAAAGCATAAGCCATGGCAACATCTATTGAGCAACAAGCAAAAGGAAAGAAAGACGGCGAGATTAGATACCTAACTCCGCTTAATATTGAGACTTCTAAGAAAGAGAAGTACTGTCGTTTTAAGAAAAATGGAATTAAGTATATTGATTACAAAAACCCAGATTTCTTAGGAATGTTAGTAAACGAGCAAGGTAAATTGTTACCACGTCGTTTAACAGGAACATCTTTAAAGTATCAGCGTAAAGTGGCGCAAGCTGTAAAGCGTGCAAGACACATTGCACTTATGCCATACGTAACAGATTTATATAACAAGTAAACCCCGATAACATGCAACTTATTTTAAAACAAGACGTTGAGAATCTAGGATTCACAGACGATGTGGTAGAAGTAAAGCCAGGTTACGGACGTAACTTTTTAATCCCACAAGGTAAAGCAGTATTAGCAACACCATCTAGCATTAAGTCTTTAGAAGAAACGTTAAAGCAACGTAGCTATAAAGAACGTAAAGCTATTGAAGCTGCTAAGTCTTTAGCCGAAAAATTAAATTCTTTAGATCTAACAATGACAGCAAAAGCTGGAGAAGCAGACAAAATGTTTGGAAGCATCTCTAACGCAGATTTGTCTGAGCGTTTAGAAAAAGAAGGTATCGAGATAGACAAGAAGTACATTAGCATTGCTGGTGGAAACATTAAGAGACTAGGACAATATGAAGCGACAGTTCGTTTTCATAGAGAAGTAGTTGAAACTGTAACGTTTGACGTTGTAGGAGAAAACTAGTCTTATCTAGATTACAATTTTAAAAGCCTGCTCTTTATTGAGTAGGCTTTTCCTTTTTAATTAAATTAGTACGATTTAAAACAATTAGACATCATGAAATATTCAAGACTTACAAAAGAACAATTTGAAGAAATGCATGAAGAGTTTATAAACTTTCTGGCAACCCAATCTATAACTGGAGAAGAATGGGGAACCATAAAAAAAGATAAACCAGAGGTTGCAGAAGCAGAGCTAGATGTTTTTAGCGACCTGGTTTGGGAAGGTGTTTTAAATAAAGTAGAATACTTAGAGCACTATTCTAAACAGCAAATCTTCCTGTTTAAAATAGACCAAGTCCAAATTTCGCTTATTGGCGTAAAAGTTAATAATAACGTTATAGATATTACAACTCCAGAAGGCTACCAATGGCTTCAAGAGAATTTGAAAACAGATGCTGTGGATATATACACATCTAATAAAGTACTTAAAGAAGACCGTAATAAAGATATTTTTGCCTTGATACAACAAGGCTCTAATATTACTAAAGGTGAACTTTACAATTACTTTAATGAATTATTAGCGTTAGACTAAAGAAACGCTTTTACATCTTCTTTTAATTGAGCTAGTCCTGCATCTGTAGGTGTAGGACGATCAATTAAATCTGAGAGTATTGTTTCTCTCAACTTATCAGAGTTTGTTACAGACTCATTCATTGCTGTCTTCCTAATTATTGACATTGTAGCATTTTTTGAAGCTCTAATAACGCCCCAAGCTCTATCACTTAAATATATTTGTTGTGCTAAATTATGCTCAAATTCTTGCTCTATAGTACTAATAAGTAAGTTTTCATAAGCATCTACCTCGTCATTATACGGTTTAACTCGTAATAATAGGTTTCCTAAGGAGATACGTTCTAAAAATAATGTCATACGCTCATAAGCTTGTAATCTAAGAGGTAAGGCTTCTTTTTGGTTTTCTTTTTGAAGCTCAAAATAGCGTCTTTTATCTTGCTCGGCTTGCCAAGTTTTCAAGAAATAAAATACGACCAAGCCTACAACTATTGCTGGCGCGGTATAAAATATAAGCTCTAAAATTTTATCAGTATTCATAATTTGGGGTTTAATATCTAACTTCTTCTTTTTGCTTTGCTTTTTTTACATTCTTGGCTTCTTTCTTTGTTTTATAATGACCACCAAGATGCGGACATTCCTGTAAATCTTTCATAGAGGTAAAAGGTACTTTTACTTTATGGTAACCAAAAGATGCTGCCAATGGCTGTATAAGATTTTTATCTCCTAAGCTAACTTCTACATCATCCATAGTTAACTGGCAAGGATGTTCGTACCCACAAGCATGTGTCATCTCTAAAAACTCTTTTCTAAAATTTTTAAAGTAAAAGTGAGTTCTTACCGCTTTATCTTCAATGTTTATACCACGTTGTAGCCATTTGTTTTGTGTTGCAACACCAGTAGGACATGTGTTATTATGACACGCTTTAGCCTGTATACATCCAATTGCTAACATAGCTTCTCTTGCAACATTTATACAATCTACACCTAAAGAAAAGGCTTTAGCAGCTTGTGCAGGAAATCCTAATTTTCCGCTACCTATAAACACAATTTGATCACAAAGTTCTTGTTCATCAAATATTCTATAAAGTTCAGAGAATCCAAACATCCAAGGTAAGGCAACGTGATCTGCAAAGCTTGGTGGTGCAGCACCAGTACCACCTTCGCCACCATCAACAGTAATAAAATCTGGACCTTTACCGGTTGTTTTCATTAATGTTGCTAACTCTTTCCATTGGTCTAATTTTCCTATAGCAGCTTTTATACCTACTGGTAATCCTGTAGCGGTAGCAATATCTTCAACAAAATTAATTAAACCTTCAACACCTTCAAAAGCAGAATGAGTTGGTGGTGAAAGCACATCTTTTCCAAGAGGTACGTGTCGTATTTCAGATATTTCTTCAGTAATTTTTGCAGCAGGTAAAACTCCGCCTTTTCCGGGTTTTGCACCTTGAGACAACTTAACCTCAATAGCTCTAATCTGCGGATTGTCTTTTACTAACGCAATCATTTTTTCCATAGAAAAGCCACCTTTTCCATCTCTTACGCCAAAATAACCTGTACCAAAATGAAAAACAACATCAGCACCAGTTTTGTGATAAGGAGATAATCCACCTTCACCTGTATTATGATAGGCATGAGCAAGATTACAACCTTTATTCATAGACTCTATAGCACGTGCAGAAAGAGAACCAAAACTCATTGCAGAAACGTTTATGACAGAACTTGGTCTAAAAGGTCTCGCTCTGTTTTTAGAAGCTCCGATAACTTTTGCACACGGCAAAAAGTATGGGTCTTTATAATTAGGATGATCTTCTGTTACTTTATAAGGAAGCAAGGCGTTGTTTACAAAGATGTAATTGTTTTCAAAAATATCTCTGTCTGTTCCAAAGCCTTCATAATTGTTTTCATTTTTAGCTGAAGCATATATCCAACCACGTTCAATTCTATTAAAAGGAAGCTCTTCTCTATTATTGGCAACTATATATTGTCTTAATTCTGGACCAATACTTTCTAATGCATATCTAAAATGACCAACTATCGGAAAGTTATGTGTTATAATGTGTTTTTTATTGAAGAATATATCTCTTATTGCAATAAGGGCCAATACTATTATAATGTATAGCCACCAAGGTATTAGGCCTAAGAAATGAAAAAATGCATCCATGTAATTAAAATATCAATCGAAATTTACGGTCTTAAAAGGCTAAGATATTTAAAAAATTAAGAGTAACATCGCTTACAAGCTTGTTTAAAACTATTAGGATTATGAGAAACATTTCAGGCGCATTTTTTATAATTTCACATGTTGAATTAATGCAAGAATTTTGATAGATTATTTAGAAGGATTAAATGACGCACAACGTGCACCAGTACTGCAAAAGGACGGTGCAATGATTGTGATAGCAGGTGCCGGATCTGGTAAAACAAGAGTGCTTACCATGCGTATAGCACACTTAATGAAAAATGGGGTAGACCCATTTAATATTTTGTCGCTTACGTTTACTAACAAAGCGGCAAAAGAAATGAAGAAACGTATTTCTGAAATTGTTGGCGCTAGTGAAGCTAAGAATTTATGGATGGGAACCTTTCACTCCATATTTGCAAAGATTTTAAGGTTTGAAGCAGATAAGTTAGGATATCCTTCTAACTTCACTATTTATGACACTCAAGACTCTCAAAGTCTTATACGTGCCATAATAAAAGAAATGCATCTTGATAAAGATGTGTATAAATACAAACAGGTGTACTCTCGCATTTCATCTTATAAAAACAGTTTAATTACTGTTAAGGCGTATTTTCAAAACCCAGAATTAATCGAAGCAGATGCGATGGCAAAACGCCCAAGATTAGGCGACATATACAAGGAGTATGTAGAGCGTTGCTTTAAAGCAGGCGCTATGGATTTTGATGATTTGTTATTAAGAACCAATGAACTTTTAAATAGGTTTCCTGAAGTGCTTAATAAATATCAAAACCGTTTTAAATATATATTGGTAGATGAGTACCAGGATACAAACCACTCTCAGTATCTTATTGTTAGAGCACTTTCAGATAAATTTCAGAATATTTGTGTGGTAGGAGATGATGCGCAAAGTATTTACGCCTTTAGAGGTGCCAATATTAATAACATTCTAAACTTTCAACGGGATTATGATAATGTTGAAATGTACCGACTAGAGCAAAATTACAGATCAACAAAGAACATTGTAAACGCTGCAAATTCTATCATAGATAAAAACAAAACCAAGCTAGATAAAGTTGTTTGGACTGCTAATGATGAAGGTCCTAAAATTCGTGTAAACAGACTTATAAATGATGGTGAAGAAGGCCGTTTTGTTGCAAGTTCTATTTTTGAGAATAAAATGGAACACCAATTAAGAAATGGTCAATTTGCAATTCTTTACCGTACAAATGCGCAATCTAGAGCAATGGAAGATGCGTTGCGTAAAAAAGATATTCCTTATAGGATTTACGGTGGTTTGTCATTTTACCAGCGTAAGGAAATTAAAGATGTAATTTCATACTTGCGTCTTATTGCAAACCCTAATGATGAAGAAGCTTTAAAACGTGTAATAAATTATCCAACTCGTGGTATAGGACAAACCACTATAGATAAAGTTGCTATTGCTGCCAACCATTACAAACGCTCTATGTTTGAGGTTATGGCTAATATAGACAAAGTAGATATTGGCGTAAATACAGGAACTAAAAACAAGCTTAAGAATTTTGTGAATATGATTCACCATTTCCAAATTCTTAATAAAGAAAGCGATGCGTTTAGTGTAGCTGAAGCTGTTGCAAAAAAAACAGGTTTAATTCAGGATCTTAAAAAAGATGGCACTCCAGAAGGTGTTGCACGTATTGAGAATGTAGAAGAACTCTTAAATGGTATTAAAGATTTTGTTGAAGGCCAAGTAGAACTAGCCGATGCAACAGGAAGTCTTGCCGAGTTTTTAGAAGATATTGCACTTGCTACAGATATGGATAAAGAGGTAGGAGATGATGATCGTGTGGCACTTATGACCATTCACTTAGCCAAAGGATTAGAGTTTCCTTATGTATACATAGTTGGTATGGAAGAAGACTTATTTCCTAGTGCTATGAGTATGAATACAAGGTCTGAACTTGAGGAAGAACGTCGTTTATTTTATGTAGCGCTCACTAGAGCAGAAAAACAAGCCTATTTAACCTATACACAAAGTAGATACCGTTGGGGAAAGTTAATAGATGCTGAACCTAGTAGATTTATTGAGGAAATAGATGAACAGTATATTGACTGGATGATACCTCAAGACGATTATAAGTATAAACCACTTGTTAGCCCAGATCTTTGGGGAGACGTAGATAAGAGTAAATTTAGACAAACAAAACCTAAAAAGGGAACGCCACCACCAAGTCACAAACCTACAGATGAGCAATTAAGAAAACTTAGAAGGTTAAGACCTACAGATGCTTCTAAAGAAGTTCAAAAAGCGGCACCAATTTCTTTATCTGAAGGACAAATGGTAGAGCATATGCGCTTTGGTAAAGGAAAAGTTATTAAAATTGAAGGCGTTGGCCAAGATAAAAAAGCAGAAATAGATTTTGAAAATGGCGGTCTTAAAAAACTGTTGTTACGTTTTGCAAAACTTAAAATGTTAGACTAACTACTAATACAACTCAACATGAATTATATTTTATTTGATGGTGCTCACAGAGATAGTTTATTACCTTTTACATATACAAGGCCTGTTGCCGAAATACGTATAGGAATATTAACTATTAGAGAAAAATGGGAACAGTATTTAGGCATTACTACTACAACAGTTACCGAAGATTATTTGTCTAAAAAATGGCCTATGGTAGAGATGGAACACAATATTATGATTAGTGCTTCCTATTTACCAAATCCTAATCTTGTAGAGCAGATTAAAAATTTAAAAGTAGGGCAAGCTCTTGTTCATGAAACAGAGATTGTTGCTTTTTATACATTAGAGGATGAGGAAAAAGACCTAGAAGACTATCAAACTATTGAAATAGATTCTGCACCAATTACCGTTAAACACACTTGGGATATATTCTCCAAAAATGGTGATGCAATTAAAGAAGATTATAACTTAATTACAGAAGACAGATCTTCTCAACCACTGTCGTCTTCTGTATTTGCAGTAAACCCTAACAATATATTTATTGAAGAAGGTGCTAAGGTTTTTAATGTGTCATTAAATGCTGAAAACGGACCTATTTATATAGGTAAAGATGCAGAAGTGATGGAAGGCTCAATTATACGAGGTCCTTTTGCATTATGTGAACACGCAAGTACTAAACTTGGTACTAAAATATATGGACCGACAACTGTAGGACCACAAAGTAAAGTAGGTGGTGAGGTTAATAACTCTGTTATATTTGGTTACAGTAATAAAGGCCACGATGGTTTTTTAGGAAATTCTGTGTTGGGAGAATGGTGTAATATAGGTGCAGACAGTAACAACTCTAACCTTAAAAATAATTACGCTGAAGTAAGATTGTGGAGCTATGAAACAGAAGGATTTGCAAAGACAGGACTTCAGTTTTGTGGTTTAATGATGGGAGATCATTCTAAATGTGGAATAAACACAATGTTTAATACGGGTACAGTAGTAGGAGTAAGCTCTAATATCTTTGGCGCTGGTTTTCCTCGTAATTTTGTTCCAAGTTTTAGTTGGGGTGGCAGTGCAGGAACACAAACCTATTTAACTAAAAAAGCTTTTGAAGTTGCTGAAATTGTGATGAAACGAAGAGAGATAGAATTTTCTGATGATGATAAAGCAATTTTAGAACACGTGTTCGAAGAAACGGCTAAGTTTAGAAGATCCTAAGTGGTTACCTAACCACTTTTTATTTGAACTTGTTTAAGATTGAAATGCTGAAGCTTAGTACCATTCTCTTGTAAAGAGCTTTATTAGAGTTTGTATGTCTAACGTGACAATAAACCTAATCTTTTCATCGTAGTTGTCTTGAGCAATCTCCCAACCATTGTTTGAATATACAGGAAAAAATATTTCAAAATAATCTGCAACTAAGCTTGCACGTACACCGGTGTCATAAACAAATTTTGGATTACTACCTCTATTTTTAATTAAGCCTGCATCACCATATGCAAATATCCATTTCCAGATGTTTGTGCTACCATTTAATGTTGTCATCCATTGGTTTGCAAATGCAGGTTCTAGTTTAGACTTAAAGAAACCTTCTGCAGGTATAATTTGTTGGCTAAATAATCCAGATTCTTCACTACGGCCATAATAATTATAGTCGAACAGATAATCTGTTGGCCTGTCTAAAGCAAAGCTAAAGTAGTCTGAGTTGGTATTGTCATTATATAAAAAAGCTCCAGCAAACACTCTTAAATTAAGTTGCCTGTTATTAAGGAACAACTTTCTATAAGTAGCACTGGCAGAAATCTTACTAAAACTATCAGATAATTGATAATCTACATAACCCGAAAAATAATTAACAAGATTAGGGTTACTATAAATATATCTTGCATTAAAAACACCGTAATCAGGTTCATCTACAACGTTTAGTTGATCTCTATCTCTTTCAACAGCAACATACCTAAAATTAAGGCGTTGCTTTTCATTATTTCTTAAGTAGGTATCTCTAAAATAAAAGGTTAAGTATGGTGTATATTTTCTATAAAATAAATCATTTGCATAAGAGAATGTAGTACCGCCAACACCATAGCGTACAGCATTTAAATTACTATTGTCAAAATAATGAGTGTTATAGATAGATGCTGAACCAACAATAGTATTACTGCCAAATCCATATTTAGGAGATATTTTGTAGGCTAGATTTTTACTTAATACAGCTTTGTTATACATTTTTAAACCAATAGCTACACCATCATAAATGTTATAATCAAATTCTGGAATAAAGAATGTTTGTGCATATTTGGGATCTTCAATATCCTGTAAAAGTCTAAATTGTATTGGTTTTGCAGTTAGCTTAGATACACTTTTATAATTATCACGCTGATTAAATTCAGGGATTATGCCTTCATAGTTTAATGCTACACGCTCACTACTGTCTCTAGGTATTGTAACTGTTTGTGTTCCTAAAAAGGGTTCTACCCAATCTTTAGTTATTACTCTGCCATCTTTAATTCCATAAAGAGACACAGGCATTTTAGCATTTCTTTTATTCTTTATTGTTACGGTAAGCGAGTCTTTAGTTTTCTTTACACGTTTTATTCTAAAATCTATTTTTTTGTTAGTTCCTACATAGTCTTCAAAATACCAAGATAAATCTTTGGAAGCGTTCTTCTGTAACAACGTCATGAAATCTGTTGAAGAAACTTCTTTTAGCTTAAAGTTTTGGTAAAACTCCTTCATTGTAATCTTCACCTCTTCAGTACCTAAGTAATCTTCAAGATACTCGAAACCTGTTCCAGACTTATAAGCGTTTGCTATATTCTGATTAAACTTTACCAGTGAATCTGTAGGCGTGGTTAAAGCTTGATCTAAATTCATACGAGCCATATTCATAAACAAATATGGGTATTGGTCATTAAACTCTAACTCTGCTGCGTGAAACCAACGTATTCCAAAAAAATCACTTAAACTACCTAAGAGTTTCATTTTTGGATAATACCTATCTACATAATCCATAAGGATTTTAATATGTATACCATCGTGCACCCACTTTTCTTCTCTTGGGTTTAATAGGAGAGTGTTTTCTAGATAATTGTTGGTTATCGTTTTTAATAACTTAATTTCATATTGAAAACCATCTGGAAAGGGATTGATAAAATCTGGTAATTGATTTAAGCCATATACTGGGTTGGCTAAATAGTCTTCATTAGTGACAAGTATTTTTTCGTGAGGGTAAGAACCTAATTCTGTATCTAAATAAGATAATATTCTATCTACGGCTAGAGCTTTTGCTTCTTCCGGTAAATCATCATCATCTATATTTGTTTCAATAGAGGTGTAGTCTGTAATAATTTTATCAAAAGTGTTCTCACTCGTTATATACAGTTTGTTCTCAATCCTATTGTTTCCTGTAAGTGTTACAATTTTCTTGTCACCATCAACACGTTCAGAAGTATTTAAAGAAGAGGTAACAACCTTATCGTTGGCAACTTCTATAGTTATGGTGATATTGCTTTTAGGCACAAATTGATCATCTAAATTCTTATGGCTGTAAGCTTTCCACTCTGTAGTATAAACAGAAGGTCTTATATACCAATATCTAAGCTTTAAATCACCATTTTCATAATAACCATAGCGTGTAAATTTTTCGTCGGGTATTTTAACAGTGTACGTTAATTTAAACTCGAACGTAGCGTTTGGTGCAAGTGGTGTAGGTAAAGTCACCTTAATAATGTCCTGCTTGTCTTTAGGGCGCTCCCAAACTAAATCTTGAGAAGAAGAGTTTGTTAACTTATGAATAGTGGTATGACCACGTTCTTCTGGTTTGGCAAAATAAAATCTGCGCAGATAGTCTTCTGAAAAACGCTTACCTAATGGTGTTGTTTTATCTGAAAAACTATTGGCCCAATCTAAAAGGTATATTTCAGATAAAGAATCTGCAGAGGTGTTTACAAAGGTTAGCTCTTGCTGTATTTCTAATTGATGCAAGTCATCATTTAATTTAACATTAAGAGACGTAGCATGTTGTGCAAATAAACTATTTACAGAAGCTACTAAACAAAAAAAGAGGAGAATTTTCCTAATACTCAAAGTGAATTATTTAATCTAAAACCAGTTACTTACTTAACAATACATATGCCATATATAATGATATACGATATTTTTAGAAGTTAGGACTTAAATTAAACTCATCGTAGAATTTATCTAGGATATCTAAGACTTCGTCTGCGGTGTCTACAACTTGCACAAGGTCCATGTCATGTGCACTAATATTTTGAAAGCTGTCTAACAAAGTATTACGAACCCAATCTACTAAACCACTCCAAAAATCTGTACCAACCAATATTATTGGGAATTTTTGAATTTTAGTAGTTTGTATTAATGTTATTGCTTCAAAAAGTTCATCTAGAGTTCCAAAACCACCTGGCATAACCACGAAACCTTGGGAGTATTTTACAAACATTACTTTTCTTACAAAAAAGTAATCAAAATCTAAACTCTTGTCTGAGTCTATATAAGGATTGTCATGTTGCTCAAAAGGTAAATCTATATTTAACCCTACAGATGTACCGCCAGCTAGGTGCGCACCTTTATTACCGGCTTCCATAATTCCTGGTCCACCACCAGTTATAACACCATAACCGTGTTGTACAATTTTCTCTGCAACATCTACTGCTAGCTTATAATACTTATGGTCTGGTTTTGTACGAGCAGATCCAAATATAGAAACACAAGGTCCTATCTGGCTCATGCGTTCAAATCCATTTACAAATTCACCCATTATCTTGAACAGAGCCCAAGAATCATTTGTTTTTATCTCATTCCAACCTTTATGGTGTTGTTCGTTTGTCATATCAAAAAAAATCTGTTTCAAAAGGCACTAACCATAACTCTATGGAAACGTAACCTTGCGTCTTACATCATATCTAACGCCAAACTTAAGCATTGTTTTATAATTAACACTTTACTGTCTCATAGTTTTTTGAGGTATTCCTATTAAATTTTAAGATTGAATTTTAATTGTTAGTTAAAATTATATTAATTGATTTTTGAAGTGTTGAAAGCCTTTATTAATCACGTATTTTTAAGTAAAACTTAACTATGAAATATATAACAACATTAATTTGTTTTGCAGTGTTAATGAGCTGTAAATCTAAACTTAGCAAAGAGGAAAAAGAAACTATAGCAGAAACAGCATCGCCAGTTACGGTTGAGACCGCAATAGGTCCATTAACACTTGAAGCTCCATTCTCCAGTAAATCTGTAACAAATAACAGTAAGGTAATTGCTTGGCCAGAAGGCCAAACACCAATTGCTCCAGAAGGATTTAAGGTAACTCGTTTTGCAGATGAGTTAGAACACCCAAGATGGACTTACATTGCGCCAAATAACGATATTTTCGTAACAGAAAGTAACACTAAAAACAGTGCTAATAGAATTTCACTTTTAAGAGATAATGATAACGATGGTGAAATAGATGAGCGTTTTGTTTTTAAGGAAGGCTTAAATCAACCTTTCGGTATGCTTATTATTAATGATACATTTTATGTAGCTAATACAGATGGCTTGTACAGTTTTCCATACACCGAAGGCGATACTAGTTTAAAAGGTGAAGGTACTAAGATTGTTGAGCTTTCAGCTAGTGGTTATAACAACCATTGGACACGAAATATTATCACTAATAAAGCTAAGGACAAAATATACATCTCTGTTGGTTCTGCTAGTAATGTAGGAGAGCAAGGCATGGAAAAAGAAGAACGTCGTGCTACAATTCTAGAAGTTAACCTAGATGGCTCTGGTGAAATTACTTATGCAAGTGGATTAAGAAACCCAGTTGGAATGGATTGGAATCCTGTTACCGGAGAATTGTGGACAGCAGTAAACGAACGTGATAAGTTAGGAAACAACCTTGTACCAGATTATATTACAAGTGTAAAAAAGGTGGTTGGTACGGCTGGCCTTATAGCTATTATGGACAAATAAATGATCCTAGATGGAAAGACGAACCACACCAAGATTTGGTAGATAAAGCAATAATACCAGATGTTCCTGTTGGTAACCATACCGCATCTTTAGGTTTAACATTTTATACGGCAGATCAATTTCCTGAAACATATAAAAATGGTGCATTTGTAGGCCAACACGGTTCTTGGAATAGAGCAGAATTTTCTGGATATAAAGTACTGTATGTTCCATTTAACAATGGTAAGCCCCAAAAACCACAAGACTTTTTAACTGGCTTTATTGCTTCAGAAGAAGAAAGTACGGTGTATGGTCGTCCTGTTTGTGTAGCTGTAGCGCCAGATGGTAGCCTTTTAGTAAATGATGATGATGCAGGAATCATCTGGAAAGTTTCAGCTAAATAGATTTATAATCGATACCATATTACCATAGGTTAATTAATGTTGTTAAACTTCAACTAAAGCCTTATAAACAAAAGGCTATGGTAAAATAACAACGTATTTTTAAAGTAAAATTATAAATAATTATATGAGTACTATAAAAGCATACGGCGCCAAGAGTAGTGATGCCGATTTAAAAGAGATGACTATTGAACGTAGAGACGTTACAGATCGCGATGTAAAAATTGAGATTTCCTACTGCGGTGTTTGTCATAGTGATATACATACAGTAAGAAACGATTGGGGTGGCTCTAAATATCCTGTTGTTCCAGGACACGAAATTATTGGTCGCGTTGTAGAAGTAGGAAGTGATGTTTCTAACTTTAAAAAAGGCGAGCTAGTAGGAGTAGGCTGTATGGTAGATTCTTGTAGAGAGTGTAGCGCTTGTAAAGACGATCTTGAACAATTTTGTGAAGAAGGAATGGTTGGCACATATAATGGTAAGGATAAGCACTTAGGTGGACATACCTTTGGTGGCTATTCTGAAACTATTGTTGTAGATAAATATTACGTACTTAAAGTACCAGAAAACTTAGAAGAAAAAGCAGTAGCACCTTTACTATGTGCAGGAATAACAACGTATTCTCCTTTAAAACATTGGAATGTAAAGAAAGGTGATAAAGTAGGAGTTATAGGTCTTGGTGGTTTAGGTCATATGGGTATTAAAATAGCTGCAGCAATGGGAGCAGAAGTTGTAATGATTACAACATCACCTTCTAAAGCAGATGATGCAAAGCGTTTAGGCGCATCTTCAGTTTTAATCTCAAAGAATGAAGACGATATGAAAAAGCACAAAGGATCTTTTGATTTCTTACTGAATACGGTTCCTGTAAAACACGATATTAATCCTTATATACAATTATTAAAACGTGATTCTACAATGTGTATGGTAGGTGCCATTGAACCTTTAGAGCCAATGCATGGTGGCGGATTAATAATGGGACGTAAGCGTGTTGCTGGTTCTCTTATTGGAGGTATTAAAGAAACACAGGAAATGTTAGATTTTTGTGGAGAACATAATATTGTGAGTGATGTAGAAATGATTGATATGGATACTATTAACACTGCTTACGAAAGAGTTACAAACTCAGATGTGAAATACCGTTTTGTAATCGATATGCAATCTTTGAAAAATTAATTTTTGTTATTGAATTAATTAAGCCGGTAAGTCTTACTTATCGGCTTTTTTAGTTCTTAATGATTGTTATATTTAAAAGCGTACAGGTATAGCAAAACATAAAATAAGCACCTACATTTGTTAAGCCTTAAAAGAAAGGAATCTTTTAAGGCTTTATTATTTTGTAATGAAAAGTAATCCGCTTCTTATAATTGTTGCTTTCTTCTCAATCTATGTATTTTGGGGCTCTACCTATGTAATGAATAAGTTAGCTGTTACAGAGTTAGATCCTTTAATGTTAGCATGTATTCGCTTTACAGCTGCAGGATCTTTAATTTTTATCATTGCTAAATGTTTAAAATTATCCCTTAAAATTTCTAAGAAACAACTATTGAATTGTGCTTTGGCAGGATTTTTATTTCTTGCATACGGTAACGGGATGTTTGTTTGGGCATTACAATTTGTAGATAGTGGCTTTGCTGCTATTGAAGCGTCATTACAACCTTTACTAATTCTAGTTTTAATGCGAATTGTAGATAGAAAGCCTATTAAACTAAAATCTGTTGTAGGTATAATTTTAGGAATTATAGGAATTTATTTATTAGTAAGTCAACAGGAGCTTACTACAAAAGAAGGAAGTGTTTTAGGAATGCTAGTAATTTTTACCTGTGTCTTAAGTTGGTGTATAGGTAGCGTCTTTGTTTCTAAAGCCGAACTACCAAAAAACTTTTTTGTAAACACTGGTTATCAAATGCTTCTTGGTGGTTTTATGTTGGGTATAGCAAGTGTAATAACTGGAGAGACTTGGAGCTTTCCTACAACTTGGCAAACCAGTACACAACTTTCTTTATTAGGACTAATATTTTTTGGAAGTATAGCCGCATTTACGTCGTTTAATTACTTATTAAAAGTTGTCTCAACAGAAAAAGTGGCAACATCTGCCTATATAAATCCCATAATAGCTATTTTTTTAGGATGGTACTTTTTAGATGAAACAATTACCACACAGACATTAGTATCTGCAGCTGTATTGCTTACAGGCGTTTACTTTATTAATAGCAGTAAGAAAATGAAAAAAGGAAAAAAGTTTACATAAAAAAAGCGACCCATTATTAAATAAGTCGCTTTTACATTTCTACTTGTATTTAATTAAGATACTAACTCTTTAGCATCTTCATTTACATTTTTACTAGTGTTAGCAATCTTACCTTTTACTTTATCAAAAGTATCTGTAACAGTATCGCTTACATCACCAGCTGTATCTTTTATTTTTGTACCAGCATCATTAAGTGTAGACTTAATTTTATCCTTTTTGTCTTTCGGTAATTTTTTATATCCTAAAACGGCTAAGGCACTTACACCTAATCCTATTAACGCTGCTATTCCTAAACCTTTGTCTCTCGTATTCATAATCTTCAATTTTTGGTTAATTATAATATGTGTTGCAATAACTTTTATTGCATAGTATATTGGACAAGATTCATACCATAAAGTCTTAAAAATATATAAATGTTGTAGTAGCTTCGCATTATGGAAAAGAAAAAGAATGATCCTTACGCAGCACTGCGATTTAGAGAGTTTAATATCTTCTTATTAGTACGTTTTGCTATGGTGTTTGCGTGGTCTATGCAATTTGTCGTGATAGAGTGGCAGGTTTATAGTATAACTAAAGATCCTTTTTCATTAGGTATTATTGGTTTAATGGAAGTTATTCCGGCTGTCTCTTTGGCATTGTTTGCAGGTCATGTTGTAGATCAAAAAGAAAAGAAAGGATTATTGTTAAAGTGTATACTAGGTTTCTCTGTCATTAGTTTTGGACTATTTCTCATTACCTGGCCAGAAGTAATAGGAGACTGGTCTCAAAATACAGTATTGTATACAATTTATGCACTGGTATTTTTAGGAGGTGTTGTAAGATCATTTATTGGTCCCACTATATTCTCATTATTCTCATTACTTGTTCCTAAGAAAATATATCCTAATGCTGCAACTTGGAGTAGCTCTGTATGGCAAATGGGTGCAGTTGTTGGACCTGCCATTGCCGGTTTTGCCATTAATTGGATAGGTGTACATTGGTCTATGTGTTTTGTATTTGCATGTTCTTTAGTGGCATTTATAAGTTTAACTCAAATACCTAAGAAACCAATTTTAAATACTAAGATAGGCGAACCAGTTTTTAAGAGCTTAAAGGAAGGATTAAACTTTGTGTTTTCTACTAAGATAATTTTAGGTGCGTTAACATTAGATATGTTTGCAGTTCTGTTTGGTGGTGCAGTAGCGTTGCTTCCTGTTTTTGCGCAAGATATCCTAAAGGTAGGACCAGAAGGCTTTGGAGTATTAAGAGCTGCGCCAGCAGTTGGCGCATTAATCATCATGTTTACCTCTGCGTATTTTCCTCTCAATAAAAATGCAGGTTACAAATTACTAGGTGCCATATTTGCTTTTGGCTGTTGTATAATATTATTTGGAGTGTCTACTTGGTTCTGGGTTTCTGTAATTGCATTATTCTTAAGTGGTATAACAGATGGTATTTCTATGATTATAAGACAAACCATATTACAATTGCGAACACCAGATGAAATGCGTGGTCGTGTGGCTTCTGTAAACTCTATGTTTGTTGGGTCTTCTAATGAGCTAGGTGCTTTTGAAAGTGGCTTAACAGCAAAACTTATGGGAACAGTTACTGCTGTAATATTTGGCGGTAGTATGACGCTAATTACAGTAGTTTCTACTGGAGCATTGTTACCAAGTTTAAGAAAATTAGATCTTCGGAAAGATTTAGAAGAACATGAACTTAAAGAATAAATAAAAACCCTCTTATGCAAACAACACATAAGAGGGTTTTCTTTTTTGAACGAATATTTGGTGTTAGTAAATAACTTTATAGTCTGAATTTACAATACCCTTTAAGTTATTTATAATTAAGTGATCTAATAATACATCTGATGAATAAAGAGAGAATAGGTTATCAGATTTGAAAACAACATTATCTACCCTCAAAAAATACAATTGTGATACCAATTTAATATCTACATCATTCCTAATAATATTATTTTCCTTAGCATCAACTAGTAAATAATAAATCATTTGGTGTACAACATCACTTCTAAAACCTTCAAAAACAACATCTGCTTTAGGATAATATTTCTTAAGTCCATTAATAAATGAAGGTTTAAATTCTTTTAAATAGTTAAAGCATATCTTATAAATCCAAATAATCTTTTGAATAGCATCTTTGTCTTTATCTTCCAATATGGCGTTTAATTTAGATATGACTTCTTCTAAGAGATGGTTAACGCTTTCGGCAACCAAATCTTCTTTATTCTTAAAGTGCTTATAAATAGTTTTTTTAGAGATTCCCAGTTCATTGGCCAATTCATCTAGCGTAAACCGTTTACTGCCAAATTTTGTGAACCGAGAAGCTGCGTGTTTTAATAGCTCTGTTTTTTCCATCTCTTTTATCTTATTGCCATCCACCGCCTAAGGCTTCATATAAATCTATAATATATAGTTGTTGTTGTAGCTTACTGTCTACCACATTAAGCTCTGCACTTAATGCACTCTGTCTGGCTGTTAATAAATCTAAGTATGTTGCAAAACCATTGTTTAACAGTTCTTCTGAATTTGTTTCGGCATTACGCAAAGCTTCAATTTCATTTAATCTGAATTCATATTTTTCAGTTTCAGCATTATATCCATACAGAGCATTAGAAACTTCTTGACCTGCAATTAATAACGATTGTTTAAAATTTAATAAAGCTTGTTCTTGTTGCGCAACAGCAACTTCATTTTGAGTTCTTATGGCACGTTTATTAAAAATAGGCTGTGTAAGACCACCTATTATGTTAGCAAATAAAGAATTAGTGTCTATAAGATCTGCCAAGTCTAAACTTTGAAAACCAGCAGTAGCTGTAAGTGTTAATGAAGGATAGTACATGCTTTTAGCCACATTTGTTAGTTCAAAAGATTCTATCAATGCATATTCAGCAGCCATTACATCTGGTCTATTTCTTAAAAGAGTAGTAGGAACACCAATTGCCAAATCTGTGGTAAACTCTAAATCATTAATAGTTCCACGTTCAAAATTTTGAGGTCCCTTTCCTAGTAATATACTTAGTGTATTTTCTGTTCTAAATATAGCAACCTCTAAATCTACAACCAACGCTTTAGCATTATTGAGAAGAGCAACATTTTGGTCAACAGCAATTTGTGTAACCTGTCCAGCGTCTTTTAATGCTTTTATGGTTACAACACTATTGTCCCTTGTTTCAATTGAAGCCTTAGTAACTTCTAACTGCGCATCTAATGCAAGAAGTTGATAATAAGCTGTAGCAATACGCGCTACTAACTCTGTTTTAACTGCTTGGTGAGCAGCAACAGTTTGTAAGTAGTTAGCTTGTGTTGCTCTTGAATTACTTCTGATTTTTCCCCAAATATCTGCTTCCCAAGACAAACTTGCATTAATCTCAAATTGATCTGTAGAGGTATTTGAAAGAAAAGACCCAAATTGAGAGTTTTTTGAAAGTTCTTGATGTGTTAGGGTTGCATTAGCACCTAATGTTGGCAAGTAGCCTACCTTTCCTTGTTTTATATAAGCTTCTGCAGCAACTATTTGCTGCAAAGCAATACGTATGTCTATATTATTAGAAAGACCTTCTTCTATATAGTTCACTAAATATTGATCCTTAAATAGATCTTTATATGAAACCGTTGCTGCAGATATACTATCCTGTGGTAATTGGTCTGTTCTAAATAAATTTTCTGTAGTGCTAAGTTCTGGTCTTGTATAATCTTTGGCAACAAAACAAGAGGTTAGTAGTGCAGAAACACTAACTATAGCAACTATGTTATATATGATTCCTTTTCTCATGTCTAAATTGTTTCTTCTAATTTTTTAGATTCTTGTAGTTGAGGGCTGCCAGAAATTTTTTCTTGTAGCCATTGGAAAAAGATGAATAGAATAGGGATTACAAATACACCAAGAATGGTACCTATAAGAAGACCTCCAACTGCACCAGAGCCTATAGATCTGTTTCCTTCTGCACCTACACCTTTAGCAAGCACAAGTGGCATAAGCCCTAAAATAAAGGCAAAAGATGTCATTAAAATTGGTCTTAATCTTGCTTTAGCACCATCTATTGCAGCATCTACAATTGGCTCACCTTGCTTACGGCGTTGCAAGGCAAACTCTACAATTAGTATGGCATTCTTAGCTAATAGCCCTATTAGCATGATTAATGCTATTTGAAAATAGATGTTGTTTTCTAATCCTAGTACCTTGGTAGTAAAAAAGGCTCCAAATACACCTAAGGGTAATGATAATATTACAGAAAAGGGTAGTAGGTAGCTTTCATATTGTGCTGCTAATAAAAAGTAAACAAATAGAATACATAGCATGAAAATAATCACAGTTTGGTTTCCAGCACTAACTTCTTCTCTAGAAAGTCCTGAAAATGCGATGTCATATTCACTTGATAATTTTGCAGCTTCTTCTTGTACAATTGCCAATGCATCTCCAGTACTAAAACCAGGATTAGCAGCACCACTTACTTTAGTTGAATTATATAAGTTGAAACGTGTTACAGTTTGTGGTCCATAAACCCTATTAAGTGTTACAAACTGAGTAATAGGAGTCATTTCACCACTGCCAGTTTTAATATAAATCTCATTTAAAGAATTTTTATCTGTACGATCTTCGGGTAACGCTTGCATATATACACGATACTGCTTACCAAACCTTGCAAAGTCTGATGCATATACACCACCAATATATCCTTGCATAGTAGAGAAAATACTACTTACAGGAACTCCAAACTTTTTAGCTAACGGTACATTAATATCCATCTCATATTGTGGATACTTTGTATTGAAAGAAGATTGGCCATATTGTATTTCTGGATGCGACATTAAATTGCCAATAAACTCTTGTGTTGCAGCATCTAAGTCTTTAAAGTCTCCACCAGTACGGTCTAGCAAGTTTACCTCAAACCCAGATGATAATCCAAATCCTGGAATACTAGGAGGCGCAAAAAATATAATCTTTGCTTCTGGAATACCCGCAGCAATACCAAATAAACGCTTAGTTATAGCTTCTGTAGATAGGCTTTCATCCTCACGCTCTGACCAATCTTTTAGTTTAATAAAGCCTAATCCGTAATTACTACCAGATCCACTAATTAAACTACGACCATTTATAAGCGAGATTCCATCTACACCTTCCAACTCTTTTGCTTGATTGTAAATTTCTTGGTTTATCTCATTTGTTCTATCTATAGATGAGCCTGCAGGTAATTCAACATTAATAAATATTAAACCTCTATCTTCTGTAGGCACGAAACCAGTTGGTGTAGTAGTGGCAGACCACCATATACCAACTCCAGCTAAAACTAGAATAGCAACTGTAATCCATTTTTGTCTGTACAGAAAACTTAGTGAACGTCCATAGCGTTGTATTGTAGCATTAAAACCACGGTTAAAAGCTCTATAAAAACGTTGTAAAAACTCTTTTTTCTCTTGAGCATCTTCATCGTGTGGTTTTAAAAATAAGGCACATAATGCAGGACTTAATGTTAATGCATTAATTGCCGAAATTAAGATGGCTACAATTAAAGTTACACCAAACTGTTCGTAAAATACACCTGTAGGACCTTGTACAAACGTTACTGGAATAAACACTGCTGCCATTACTAATGTAATAGATATAATAGCACCAGATATTTCATTCATAGCGGTTAAAGTTGCCTTTTTTCCACTTTTTGCACCTTCATCTAACTTGGCATGTACAGCCTCGACGACCACAATGGCGTCATCTACCACAATACCTATGGCGAGTACCATTGCAAATAGCGTTAACAGGTTAATAGAGTAACCAAAAAGGTTAAGGAAGAAAAATGTTCCTATTATCGAAACTGGTACGGCTATAGCAGGAATAAGAGTTGACCTAAAATCCTGTAAGAATATAAATACAACTATAAACACTAATAAAAATGCTTCTAATAAAGTATGCACCACTTTTTCAATAGATGCAGAAAGGAAGTTATTGGTGTCGTAATTTATAAATGCTTCAACTCCTTCTGGAAAATCTTTCTCAAGACGAGTTAATTCAGATTTAATATCTTCAATAATCTCTTGTGCATTAGATCCTGCAGTTTGATAAATGGCCAAATTAATACTAGGATAACCATTGGTAGTGGAGCTTGAGTCGTAACCTTGGGCATCTAATTCTACTTTTGCAATATCATTAAGCCTTAAGTATTCGCCATTATCTAATGCTTTAATAACAATATTCTCATATTGCTCTGCCGTCTTAAATCGACCACTATAAGTGATAGCATATGTAAAAGCTTCTCCATTATTTTGTCCTAAGGATCCTGCAGATGCCTCTAAGTTTTGTTCACTCAAAGCTGCAGAAACATCTGCCGGTATAAGACCATAAGCAGCAAGTTTCTCTGGTTTTAACCAAATACGCATGGCGTAATCTTGTCTCGAAAATACATTAACATCTCCAACACCGTTAACACGCTGTAAAGATGGTATTACGTTAATTCTTAGGTAATTCTGTATATAAGTGTCATTGTAATCTTCATTTTTAGAAAGTACAGACATAAACATTAAAGCACTAGTTTGTTGCTTTTGTGTTTGCACTCCTGTTTGTATAACCTCTTGCGGCAATAATGGGTTTGCTCTTGCAACACGGTTTTGTACGTTAACAGCAGCGATATCTGGATCTACATCTTGATCAAAGAAAACAGTAATATTAGCGGTTCCATTATTAGTAGCGTCTGATGTTATGTAGGTCATACCTTCCACACCATTAATTTGTTCCTCAATAGGAATTATTACACTTTCTAATATGGTTTCTGCACTCGCGCCAGGATAGGTGGCAGTTACTTGTATAGTTGGTGGTGCAATATCTGGATATTGTTCAATAGGAAGCGTAGAAAGACCTAAGATTCCTAATATAACAATGACTATGGAGACTACTGTAGATAATACAGGTCTCTCTATAAATGTTTTTAACATAAGTTCTAGGAGCTACAGTTATTGAAATAATGTTTGAATAGGCTTCGCAATACTATCAAAAGGTACCTCTTGAGGAGTAATAGGTGTTTTATTCCTAAGCTTTCCAATACCTTTTACAACAATCTTGTCTCCGGCAGAAATACCAGAATCTATAATAAACAAGTTGTTAGAAGTGTCTTTTACATTTACTAGTGTAGCAATGGCTAAATTTTCACTATTAACTTTGTATAAAAAAGTTTGTCCTTGTTGTTCAAATGTTGCTGTTTGTGGGACAACAACTGCATCTGTATACTCCGTAGGTACTTTTATAGTACCACTGTTTCCATTAGTAATTAATTGATTAGGGTTTTTAAATACAGCTCTAAAGCTTACTGTTCCCGTATTAGGATCTATCTGTCCTGTAACAGTTTCAATAACACCGCTTTGAGCATATTCCTGACCATTGGCAAGTATTAATTTTACATTAGGGAAATTCTTAAGTTTCTCATTTAAGTTCTTTCCTTCAGTTTTCTGTAAAAAATTAAGATAGTCGCGCTCATTCATAGAAAAATTAGCATAAACGTCTTGAATGTCTGAAACAGTAGTTAATGGTTTAGTACTTGTAGCACTAACTAAAGAACCTTCTCTATAAGTTATAGAACCAACAAAACCATTAACAGGGCTTTTCACAGTTGCATAACCAATATTAGCAGCAATACTATTGTAACCGCTTTTAGCTTGTTCAAGTTTAGCTTTTGCAGTTTCTAATTGTACATTACTTATAATACCTTTTTCCACTAAAGGCACTAATTTATCTACTTCAACCTGAGCAGCATTTACATTAGCTTTTGCAGCAGCAGCATCTTGACTTAAAGATTGTGTTTCAAGTTTAAATAGAGCTTGTCCTTTTTTTACTTGTTCACCTTCATCTACCAACACTTGTTGTATATAGCCAGATACTTTAGCTCTAACTTCACTATTTACTTTTCCCTCAATTGTTGTTGGGTAAGTTAAATAAGACGTTACAGTTTTATTAGGAATAGTACTTACAGCCATAGGAGTGGCTTTAGGTTGGGCTTCTGTTTCTGAGTTAGCATTACTGTCTCCACAACTTATAAGCGTTACTGTGGTGACACCTAACAACAGGCTTAAATATATGATTCTCTTCTTCATTAGTGTAGGTTATAGTTTAGGGTTGTTTTTAAGTTTTTCTTTTAAGTTAGAGATAGAGGAAGTTGCTTCTGCTAAAAATTCTAAATAATTAATATGAAAGGTTAGGTCGAACATATCTTTTTCTTCGGTTTCTGGTAGGTTATTTACAGATTCCTTGTAGTCTTTAATTTCTGAATGAAGATTTTTCTGAACATTCCAAGTAGTTATCATTTCGTCTATATGCTGCAAAATACTGTCACGATTAATGATGTAGTATTTTTTTCGATCTCCAGCTTTAGTGAAATATTCTATTCGTTTTAAATCACTTAAGTGATTTAAATGTGTAGAAATTGTGCTTTTACTAGCACATAATTGAGTAACAAGATCTTCAAATGTAGTTCCTACTTTCCCAGTTAATATGATGTAGGAGAGTATTCTAGCTGCAACTGGAGCAAGACTGTCTTTTTGCTCAATAAACACACCTAGCTTTTCTACTAAATCTCTTTTCTTATGACAAATGTCATTCATATAGTTATATATTTTTCACAAAATTACGATTGGTTCGGAATAAACCGAACTTAACGAAGTTAATTGATTGTTAATCTTATTTTTATTTTAATTAACATTTATCAATAAAATACTAGCATACACATTTACTATGCGTGCATTGTATTTTGGGTTTATTTTGTAACTTGTTAGCGTTATTATAACAATTCAGAAGAAATTACGAGTACAATAATTATTAACTTAGATTCTTATATAATTTTTATCACTAAAATTTAGATAACCCAATGAATATTAATAAAGTATTAGTTGCCAATAGAGGAGAAATAGCTATTCGTATTTTTAGAGCGTGTACAGAGATAAACGTAAAAACAGTTGGCGTTTATACTTTTGAAGATCGCTATTCATTACACCGATATAAAGCAGATGAGTCTTACCAGATAGGAGAGGACAACGATCCTTTAAAACCCTATTTAAATAAGGATGAATTAATTAGAGTAGCATTAGAAAATAATGTAGATGCTATTCATCCTGGATATGGGTTTCTTTCTGAAAATGCAGAATTTGCTCAAAAGTGTAAAGACAACGGAATCATATTTATTGGACCTAAAGTGTCAGTTTTAAAATCTTTAGGAGATAAGATTACTGCCAAGCAAGTGGCGTTAGAGAATAATGTCCCAATTATACAAAGTAACTCAAAAGACTTAGACTCTATTGATATTGCTATTAGCGAGGCAGAAGCCATTGGCTATCCAGTAATGCTTAAGGCTGCTTCTGGTGGTGGTGGTAGAGGTATGCGTGTTATAAGAGAAGAAGATGAGTTAAGGCGTGCATTTAACGAAAGTAAACGCGAAGCCTTAAATGCATTTGGAGACGATACCGTTTTTCTTGAAAAATTTGTAGAAAACCCTAAGCATATTGAAATCCAGATTGTAGCAGATAATCATGGTAATATGGTGCATTTGTTTGAACGAGATTGTTCTGTACAACGTCGTTATCAAAAGGTAATAGAGTTTGCACCTTCGTATGATTTAGATACATCTATAAAAGAAGATTTATATAAGTATGCAGTAAAGATTTGTAAAGCGGTAAACTATAATAATATAGGTACTGTAGAGTTTTTGGTAGATGATGATGGCTCTATTTATTTTATTGAAGTTAATCCGCGTATACAAGTAGAACATACAGTTACAGAAGTTGTTACTAATATAGATTTGGTAAAAACACAGTTGTTTATAGCTGGAAATTATAAGTTAAGCGATCAACAAATTAAGATTCCTAATCAAGAAGCTGTAAAGGTTAATGGTTATGCTTTACAATGCCGTATTACCACAGAAGATCCTCAAAATGATTTCAAACCAGATTATGGTACAATCTCTACTTACAGAAGTGCCTCAGGATTTGGTATTCGTCTAGATGCTGGTAGTGTGTATCAAGGTGCTACAATATCACCTTTTTTCGATTCTATGTTGGTAAAAGTTACTGCTAATAGCAGAACATTAGATGGTGCTTCACGAAAAATTAGAAGAGCTTTAGCCGAGTTTAGAATACGTGGCGTAAAAACCAATATGCCATTCTTAGATAACATACTAGCTCATGATACATTTAGAAAAGGTGAGGTAACGGTAAACTTTATTAAATCTCATCCAGACTTATTTACGTTTAAAGCACCTAGAAACAGAGCAACAAAATTAGTAACCTATTTAGGAGATGTAATTGTTAACGGAAATCCAGATGTAAAGAAAAAAGATCCATCTAAAGTATTTATAAAACCCGAAGTACCAAAGTTTGATAAGTCTGCCAGCTATCCAGAAGGCACAAAAGATTTACTTACAAAATTAGGTCCAGATGAATTTTCTAAGTGGTTAAAAGCAGAAAAGAAAGTACATTTTACAGACACCACAATGCGAGATGCACACCAAAGTTTACTTGCTACACGTATGCGTACTTACGATATGCTTAAAGTTGCAGAAGGTTACGCTAAAAATCATCCAGACATTTTTAGTATGGAAGTTTGGGGTGGCGCAACCTTTGATGTTTGTATGCGTTTTTTACAAGAAAACCCTTGGCAACGCTTAAAATTGCTTAGAGAGGCAATGCCTAATGTATTATTACAAATGCTTATTAGAGGTTCAAATGGTGTTGGTTATACTGCATATCCAGACAACCTTATTGCAGAATTTGTAGAACAATCTTGGAATACTGGAGTAGATGTGTTTAGAATTTTTGATTCTTTAAACTGGATGCAATCAATAGCACCTTGTATTGAACACGTAAGAACTCGTACTAAAGGTCTTGCAGAAGCCTCAATATGTTATACAGGTGATATCCTAAACCCTGAAAATAAAAAGTATAACCTTAACTATTATACAAGTTTAGCAAAAGATATAGAAAATGCAGGTGCACATATTCTTGCCATTAAAGATATGGCTGGTTTATTAAAACCCTATGCAGCGTATGAGTTAATATCGGCATTAAAGGATACCGTAAATATTCCTATTCACCTACATACTCATGATACATCTTCCATACAGGCAGCTACTTATTTAAAGGCTGTTGAAGCTGGTGTAGATGTAGTTGATGTAGCTTTAGGAGGCTTATCTGGTCTTACGTCTCAACCAAACTTCAATTCAGTTGTAGAAATGCTTAAGTATCAAGAGCGCTCTTCAACAATAAATACCAAGTCTTTGAGCGAATATTCTCACTATTGGGAAACAGTGAGAGATTATTATTATCCATTTGAGTCTGGTCTTAAAGCAGGTTCTGGAGATGTATATACTCACGAAATTCCTGGAGGACAATATTCTAATTTAAAACCACAGGCGCAAGCATTAGGTTTAGAAGATCGTTTCCACGAAATAACGGCAATGTATGCAGATGTAAATTCACTTTTTGGCGATATTGTTAAGGTAACACCAAGCTCTAAGGTTGTTGGAGATATGGCACAGTATCTTGTAAGTAATAACCTTACAATAAAAGATGTATTGGAGCGTGGAGATAGTATATCATTCCCGCAATCTGTAGTTAGTTTCTTTAAAGGTGACTTAGGGCAACCAGTTGGTGGATTCCCAAAAGACTTGCAAAAACTTATCTTGAAAGACACAAAAGCTTATACAGAGCGACCAAACTCTCAATTACCAGAATTAGATATAGATAAAGAGTATAAGGAGTTTAAAGACATGTTCGAAAATGATATGAGTAGAACACTGGATATTACAGACTTCTTATCTTACAAACTTTACCCAAAAGTATTTTTAGATGCCTATAACAATCATTTAAAATATGACAACCTGATAAACCTGCCTACTAAAAACTTTTTCTACGGCATGGAGATAGGTGAGGAGATAATTATTGAATTAGATAGAGGTAAAACTCTATTAATTACCTTAGACTCTGTTGGAGAACCTAACGAAGATGGTATTGTAGATGTTTATTTTAGGGTTAACGGCCAAGGTCGTATTGTAAAAATAAAAGACACTTCTGTTAAGGTAGATAAGGTTGAATATAAAAAAGCTGATAAAGCAGATGATAAAGAAATAGGTGCGCCGTTACAAGGAATGCTGTCTACCATTCTTGTTAAAAAAGGAGATGCTGTAAAAAAGAATCAACCTTTATTTATTATTGAAGCAATGAAAATGGAAACTACAATTACTGCAAATGTAGATGCTACTGTTAAAGAAATTATTCTTAAAGAAAATATTATGGTAAACTCAGAAGACCTAGTATTAACTTTAGAATAATTGGTAATTATTATAAACTAAAAAACGGCTTTGTGAGTATGTATCACAAAGCCGTTTTCTTTTTTGTTAAAACAATTATTTAATTGCTAACAGAATCTTTTAATTTATCAATTTTCTCAGATAGTTGCCCTTCAACATCGTCATAAGTTTCTTTTATTTTCTTTCCTGCGTTATTAGCACGTTCTTTAAGTTTAGCTTTTTCTTCTGGCGTCATGTTTTTATATTTCCAAAATCCGAATGCGCCTGCTGCCAAGCCTAATAAAGCCAATAATCCTTTTGAGTTTTTCATAGTTATAGTTTTTACTAAAGGTACAAATCAGCTATTTGAGTTTTCATAATAAAAACTCAAAATTATTAGATTTCAAATCACGCTTTAAATACTATTAACAACGGTATTAATTATAGCTTTGTCTAAACGCATTGGGACTAAGCGCAGTTTTCTTTTTAAATATTTTACTGAAATATTGAGGATACTCAAACCCCAAATTATAGGCTATTTCGCTTGCACTCACTGTTGAATTTAGAAGATTATATTTAGCTTTTTCAATAATAAACTTGTGTATGTGGTCTTGCGTGCTTGAGCCAGTTTCCTTCTTTAGCAAATCACTTAAGTATTTTGGAGACATATTTAATGCAGCACCACAATACTGTACAGTAGGAATACCTAATTCCTCTTGTTTATTTAAAGCATAATAATCTTTTAGTAAGGTTTCAAATTTACTCACCAAGTCTTGGTTAAGATTTGTCCTTGTATAAAATTGGCGATCATAAAACCGTATACAATAATTTAGCAACAGCTCTAAATTTGAAATAATTAAAGTTTGGCTATGCATATCTATTTGCTGCGTAAATTCCTGCTCAATTGTTGTAGCAATAGCAGATAGTGTATTACGCTCATCATTTGATAAATGAAGCGCCTCGTGAGATGCGTAATCAAAAAAGGAATACTTATCTATTTTTTTACCAAGTTCAGATTTTCTAATTAAGTCAGGATGAAAAACGATTGACCAGCTTCCGCTGTTTGTGGGAATATTTTGTTTCTCAACTTCAACAACTTGATGTGGCGCCATAAATATCATAGAGCCTTCTTCAAAATCATATTGATTTCTACCGTAGTTGGAAATGGTATAGGCACAACTTTCTTTCAAGCTAATTTGATAAAGACCTAAAGCATATTTAAACTTTTCTAAGTCTTTTTTCTGTAGTTCATTAGTAACTCGAAGCACAGAGATTAAAGGATGTTTAGGTTTTTCTAATCCAAAGAATTTATGAACTTCAGCTATACTATTTATTCTTAAAATATCTTTCATAATAAACTATATTTAAAGTGATTGCCACCATTTATTAAAAGTATTAGTTGAATCGTTTATAATGATATGTTCACCAATTTGTGGGGTTATTACCTTAATACCTAAAGCATCAGCTTTTTTTGTAACCCTAGTAATCGGGTCTTTCCAATCGTGTAATGCTAACTTAAAACCAGCCCAATGTATTGGCATAATTTTCTTGGCATTAACATCCAAACCAGCTTGAGCGGTTTCTTCTGGCATCATATGTATATCGGACCATTGTTCATTGTATTGGCCACATTCTAGTAAAGCGATATCAAAAGGACCATATTTTTCACCTATACTTTTAAAATGAGATGCATAACCACTATCACCACTAAAATATATATTTTCTGATGATGATGTAATAACCCAAGAACTCCATAACGTGCTTTGTGAATTATTAAGCTTTCTACCTGAGAAATGTTGAGCTGGTGTACATACTAATTTTAAATTTTCATAAGATACATTTTCCCACCAATCTAGTTCTGTTATTTTAGTTTCAGGAACGCCCCAATATTGTAAGTGTGCTCCAAGACCAAGTGGTACAAAGAAATGCTTAGTTTTTTCTTGTATACTTTTTACTGTTTCATAATCAAGATGATCATAATGATCGTGAGAAAATATAACAGCATCTATTGTTTTAAGCTGTTTTACATTTATTGGCATCTCCTTGTTAAACCTGTTACCTCCTAATAAAGGATGTGGAGCAGCTACGTTACTAAACATAGGATCTAATAAAATTGTTTTCCCTTCTATCTGCAATAAAAATGATGAATGTCCAAACCAAACCAAGCGAGCGCTACCCGTATAGTTTTCAATGTGTTTAACGTCTGTTTTTTTTACTTCCAAGTTTTTCATAGGTCGGCCATTAGGAACTTTAGTAGTGAAGAATTTATAAACTATAGGTATAGTTTCTATAAAACTTAAATCTTTAGGTACAGGATTCGTATTATGAAATTTCCCGTCCTTAAATTGAGCAGACGCAAGGTATTGTTCTTGTCGATCTTCAGAAATATTCCCTCCAAAATTTGGGTAATAGGTGGTAACCAATAGGTAGGATACAACCAATACACCTATAATTGCTATAATTGTTATCATTAGTTTTTTTAAAATTCGTTTAATCATTAGTTTTCAATTAAAACATTAGAAACCTAGATTGATTACCGTTTCCAAAACGTAAAAAAGGTTTAGAGTTTAGTCGTTTTTTAGGATGTATTAATAGTGTTTCTTCTTTTGCAAGTTGTTCTGCTTTATTACCTTTAAGTTTATCCTTTTTCATAACTAAGTATTTTGTGTTTATATACAATTGTTACGTATACATTGCAAAGTTAGAGGAAAACAGAAGGTCAAATTGTACTCTAATTACCTATAGTTGAATACTTATTACTGAAATATAGGATATATTAAATCATTTTAGTGAATTTGTATACTTCTTGTTTTAATTACGACTATTTAAATATTACATACGAGGTGTAAGAATGTATACTAAGTAAAAAAGTTACGTAAATGTCTAAAGATAAATCACAGGAAACTATACCATATTCAATATTAGAATTAGCAACTGTTGGTAAAGGAGTTTCGGTTTCAGATACTTTTAAGAATAGCTTAAAATTAGCGCAAGCTGCAGAAGATTTAGGCTATAAAAGATTCTGGTTGGCAGAACATCATAATATGGTGAGTATTGCCAGTTCTGCAACTTCTGTTTTAATAAGTCATATTGCTGGTGGCACCAAAAGTATACGAGTTGGTTCTGGAGGAATTATGTTACCAAATCACTCTTCTTTAATTATTGCTGAACAATTTAGTACGCTTGCACACTTGTATCCAGATAGAATAGATTTAGGGTTAGGACGCGCTCCAGGAACAGACCAGACCACAGCACAAGCCATAAGACCAGATAGAATGCAAGCTGTGTATCAATTTCCTCAAGAATTAGAGCAAATACAAAAGTACTTTTCTAAAGAAAATGTAAATGCTAAAGTGAGAGTGCCCATTGCAGAAGGTATTAACTTACCAACCTACATATTGGGTTCAAGTACAGATAGTGCCCACTTAGCAGCCAAACTTGGGTTACCATATGTTTTTGCAAGTCATTTTGCGCCTACACATTTATTTGAAGCATTTGAGATATATAGACGAGAATTTAAACCCTCTAAATTTCTTAAAGAACCAAAAACTATTGCTTGTATTAATGTTATAGTTGCAGACACAAATGAAGAAGCAGAACGCATTTCTACATCTATGATACGTATGCTCATAGGAGTTTTAACTGGTAGATTAGATTATATGCAACCACCAACAGCTATGACGCCAGATTTAAAAGCTGTAGTAGAAAACCCTGCATTACAGCGAATGATGGCTTATGCTTTTGCTGGAGACAAAGCAATGGTGTCTGAAAAAACAAAACAATTTTTAGAAGACACACAAGCAGATGAGCTAATGGTAGTATCACATATTTACGATTATGAAGACCGCTTAAAGTCTGTAACTTTATTTGCAGAATTAATGAAAGATCTTAATGCAGTACCAGCTTAAATGCGTTTACGTTTTATAGAGTTAGTTAATGGTTTAAATGTCATAAACAAAAGTGTCCACACTAATAACAGTAATAAGTACCAGGTGTTAGATATTAGGTCTAGATAATCTATAGCGCCTTCTGTAAGACTTAAAATCATTAGTACTTGAGCTCCATAAGGAAGTAAACCTTGAGTAATACATGCAAAAATGTCAAGAATAGATGCTGTTTTTTTGTTGTCTAAGCTATAATCATCATTAATAGTTTTGGCTATTGGTCCTGCTATAATTATAGAAACAGTATTATTTGCTATAGCCAAATTTATACTGCTTACTAGAGCACCAATGCCAAGCTGAGCAGTTGCTTTATTTTTTATTAAAGACTTAATCTTATCCAAAATAAACTGTATACCGCCATGTTTTTCAACTAAAGCTGCTAAACCTCCAGTAAGTAGAGAGAGTAAGAAAATTTCTGTCATACTGGTAAAACCTGTATATGCTAATGTTGTAAACTCAATAATGGTGAAATCTGCATAGGCCAAACCTAAAACTCCTGCAGCAATAACACCTAATAGCAATACTACAAATACATTTATTCCTATAATACTTAACGCTATAACTAACAGGTATGGTAATATTTTTAAAATTGAATACTGTTGTGAGGCTTCTATTACCTCTGTTGGCTGAAATCCGAATCCTTGTATAATAAGTATAATAATGGTTGCAAATGCAGCAGGTAGTGCAATTTTAATATTCTGTTTAAACTTGTCACTCATTTTACATCCTAAAGATTGTGTGGCAGCAATTGTAGTATCAGATATTACAGAAAGGTTGTCGCCAAACATTGCTCCACCAAGTAAGCCACCACAAAGTATTGGTAAGGATACACCACCTTGATCTGCAATACCAACTACAATTGGGGCTAGAGCTACAATTGCACCAACAGATGTACCTGTTGAAACAGATAAGAATGCTGCAATAATAAATACTCCAAAATAAATATATTGAATAGGAATAACATCTAAACCTAAGCTTACTATAGCATCTACACTTCCTGTTGCTTTGGTAACTGTTGCAAAAGCACCCGCAAGCAAATAGATGAGGCACATTGTTAGGATTTTGTCATCTCCGCAGCCTTTAAGTAAAGTATTTATTTTAGCATTTATTGTGTCTTTAAAAAGTATAAATGCGGTTATAATACCAACAATTACTGCGATGGGAGAAGGAAGTGCATAAAAATCTCCCTGATGAATACCTACGCCTAAAAAGGTAAATACAAATACAAATAGTGGGAGTAAAGCTTTAAAACTTGATTTTGGGGATACTAAAGGTGTTTCTGTCATAATATGTTTTATTACAGAATCACAAAAGATGTTAGGAAGCGCAAATGGGTATGAATTAACATTTTTTCCAATTGAATTTGGCTTATCTATTTTAGCACCTTGCTCGTTATTGCAGGTTGCTATCTCTCTTTGAGATTCTTGATAATTAAGGCTTCAAAAGTACATGATAACTCATAGAAATCATATGCTTTTAAAGTAATTTTTAAATGAATTTAAAACCGAAAATATGGTAAAATTATAATGCGCTTAAGAACAAAGCCTTAAGCGCATTTTATTAGAATGTAAGTGAGTTTACTTAAGGGATTCTAACAATTTTTCTGCAACTAACTCAGATGATGCTGGGTTTTGACCCGTAATAAGGTTACCGTCTTGCAATGCATAGGCACCCCAATCTTCTGTTTTAGAATACTCACCTCCGTTTTCTTTAAGCATGTCTTCAACTAAAAAAGGAACAACATCTGTAAGCTGTACAGCTTCTTCTTCTGTATTTGTAAAACCAGTTACTTTTTTACCTTTAACTAAAGGTGTACCGTCTTGAGACTTCACATTTTTTAAAGCTGCTGGTGCGTGACATACAAAAGCTATTGGCTTATTTTGAGAATTAAACGTTTCTATTAACTTAATAGAAGTTTCATCTGTTGCTAAATCCCATAAAGGTCCATGACCACCAGGATAAAATACAGCGTCAAAATCTTCTGCATTTACAGTAGATAGAATTTTTGTGTTAGCAATTAATTTTTGAGTCTCCTCGTCGTTATTAAAGCGTTTAGTATCTTCTGTACTTGCGCTTTCATCATCACTTTTAGGGTCTATTGGTGCTGCGCCACCTTTTGGAGTTGCAATAGTTATGTTTGCTCCTTTATCTTTTAACGTGTAATATGGATTTGCAAATTCTTCAATCCAAAATCCAGTTTTTTCTCCAGTATCTCCTAGTTGATCGTGAGATGTTAATACAAATAAAATATTCATAGTTTTTTCGTTTTGTTGTGATGCTTCTGCAAGTGTATCAGAAGCGTTTTGTTTAGATTCACTTTTACAACTTGTAGCTGTAATCACTAATGCTATTAGTGTGGTGATTTTTAAAAAATTGGTCATTATATATTAATCTAGTACTGTTACTAATTGTTCTTTAGGTTTTCTAACCTTAACTTGGTTTGCCAACCAATCATTATCTTCATCTCTATATCCTAATGGTAATAATACAGCACTACGTAAACCTTTTTCTCGTAGGCCTAAAATTTTATCTACAGCATCTGGATCAAAACCTTCCATTGGCGTGGCATCTACTCCTTCGTAGGCAGCAGCTGCAACAGCAAGTCCAAATGCAATGTATGCTTGTTTAGAGGCGTGAATAAAATTTTCTTCGGCATCCTTTTGAGGATATGTATTAAGTAACATTTGTCTGTAATTCTCAAAACCTTCATTTTCGTAACCTCTTACAGAGTTTGTCATATCAAAAACTTGGTTTATACGTTCTGCAGTGTAGGTATCCCAAGCAGCAAAAACAAGAAGGTGAGAACTGTCTGTAATAACAGATTGATCCCAAGCTACAGGTTTTATTTGTCCTTTTATATCATTGTTGGTAATCACAATTATTTCGAATGGTTGTAAACCACTAGATGTTGGAGCTAAACGTGCTGCTTCTAAAATCCTGTCGATTTTGTCTTCATCCACAGTCTTTCCGTTCATTGCTTTTGTAGCGTATCTCCAATTTAATTTATCTAATAACTCCATTATAAAATGTTTATCACGTTTAAAATATTCAACATAAAATCTATTTGCTAATTTGTGTTTTTAGTGAGTTTATATTGATTGTTAGTGCAAATTTATTTCAAATTTTAGCACTACATTTATTTTTAACTAACCTTAATTCTTTTGATTAACCTAGGTTAAATAAGACAAGAATAAGTGCTGAAGAAATTGATTATCTTGGATAAAAATTAAACGAATGTCATTAGAACAAAATAAAAGCAGAGCCATTGCTTTTTATGAAATGGCCTACAACGGAAACCCTAAAAAAGCGATTGAAAATTTTGTTGGAAAGGAGTATATACAACACAATCCAGATGTTGCAGATGGAACTTTGGGTTTCGTTAATTATTTTGAACGTATGCACGCCGAATACCCTAATAAAAGTATAGAGTTTATAAGATGTATTGCAGAAGGTGATTTAGTTGCCCTACATACACATCAAACTTGGCCAGATCAAGATGAATATGTAACTATGGATTTCTTTAAATTTGATGATAACGGGAAAATCTGTGAACATTGGGATGTTATACAACAAATTCCTAAGGTCTCTAAAAACTTAAATACAATGTATTAATATTTTGATTGGCGTTGGAACGCGTTGTACCAACGCCAAAATTTTGCATTATTTAAACTTTAGG
>TARA_R100000655_G_scaffold77938_1_pt1 | contig 43611 bp, 64 predicted proteins | sample TARA_R100000655 | Tara Oceans TARA_R100000655 (sample SAMEA2622497) | marine metagenome | biome: marine biome (ENVO:00000447); feature: deep chlorophyll maximum layer (ENVO:xxxxxxxx); material: "saline water (ENVO:00002010), including plankton (ENVO:xxxxxxxx)" | depth 90 m
TAAAGCACTACTACTTTGTCTTGTTAATAAATAACCGTCTGCATCAACTTGGACCAATTCTGTTGCACCTGTTGTACCATCTGTATCTTCTAGTCTTAAAGTCGCTGGACCTGCTCTGCTTATTTCTAAACCTGAACCTGCTGAAAAACTCGGACTTTGAGTTCCGATTCCCACATCACCATCACGAGCTATACGCATTGATTCATTAAAATCACCTGAACCGTCAGTCCCTTGAGTATAGAATGCTAATCCTACAAAATCAGTATCAGTATTTTCGGCAACAGCACTTATCATGGCACGTCTCCTACTACCACCTAACCAAGTTATACCCCCGTAAGTTTGACCGTTTGTACCCCCATGACCGTAAAGCAAAATACTATCTTGACCTGTTGGTGATTCGTCTGCTGTTCCATCTCCATCTGAAGTAGTAGATGTATTATGTATATGTAATTTAGCTGTTGGTGAAGAAGTGCCAATTCCTACATTACCACCATTAAAGTAACTATCACCTGCTGTAGCTATTTGTACTGTTTGTGTAGCTGAAGAATTTTTAAGAAATAGTGATAAACCTGTTGAACCTGATTGATAGAACCCACCCCCATCAGTACCATCGTTATAATCTAAATTTACTAAATAACTACCTGAAGAACCACTTACTATATTTAACTTACCTGTTGGACTTGTAGTGCCGATACCTACATTTCCACCAGCAGACATATCAATTGCCATAGCTGTAATAGCTGAACCACCATCATCACCATGAAATGTAATATCGCCATCTTCTATAGAAGCCATAAGTTGAATATTGTTGCCATTCTTTCTTATAGAGCCAAACTGTGTCCCACCATCTTTAAAAATAACATCTTGACCATCTGCATCAAGAATAATGTCTCCACCTGCATCTATAGTGACATCACTACTTGTTAGAGTAAGAACATCAACGGAATTTGTTGCATCAATAAACCTTAAATTACCATTACCATTTTTGATCTGCCAATCAGGGTTGTTATCAGTATCAGTTAAATATAATGTTGGTCCTGCATTTGATATGGTTACATCACCTGTAAGACTTACATTTCCTGTAACATCTATACCACTACTTGATGTTTCTAATTTTTTTGAACCTGCATGATAAAGCTCTACTGCTGCATTTGATTTCGCAACTAAAGCATTAACACCACTAGATGTAGTTTGTAATCTAAGCTCACCTGTTATTTCTCTTATTCTTGCATTACTACCATCATGGTAAATTTGTAAATCATTGTCTGTACCTAGTCTTATTTTTGCACTATCACCAAAATCTAAACCATGTGAAAGTTCAAAATTATCATCACTTGCATTCCATGTGAAAGTTGCATTTGTTGATGCATCTACAGCATCTTGAATAGTTATTCCTGCACCATCAGCATTAGATGAAGTATCGCCTGATCCATAATTCAAAGTGATATTTTTATCTTTAACATCTAAGTTTGTGGTATCTATCGTTGTGGTTGTGCCACTTACTGTTAAATCAGCTGATATTGTTACACTACCTGTAACTGTAATATTGCCACTAGCTATAGTTCCTATATTGGTTAAGTTTCTTGAACTTGTTATAACCTCAGTACCATCAATTTTAAGAGCATGATCTGTTATATTTGGGTCAATATCTAACCCTGAGTTTAGATGTGAGCCATTGTGTCGGTCTAGCTCTAATATTGTGTAGTTATTGTAATCATTACCTGAAAGGACAGGGGCTTGTATTAACTTAAATAGCATCTTAGCACTTGGATTAGTAGAATTATTACCAAAACCCTCTGTCCTGCTATTCATGTCCATATAAATGCCACCAATAGTTTCTTCAGCAGCTAGGTTTCCACTTGAGCTACTCCAAAGATTTGTACTAAATGTAAGACTTCCTGATTTACCTTCTCCACTACCACCACTAGTTTGTCCACCTGTTTTTCTTTGCGAATAAAGATCAATTGTTGGCAAGAAGTCTGTATCAGCTTCATAGTTACCATAGGTCTGCATTTTTTGAGTATGTTTATTAAAGGTAATAGCACCTTGATTTCCTGTAGTTGTGTTTGAAATGACGTCTTGTACTCCCTCACCCTCAAGACCTATTAGATCACCTGTTAAAAAGAAACCTAAATCAGAGAAAGAACCACCACCACCTGCTGAACCTGATGTTTGACCTGAATACTTATATGCAATACTTTCTTTATTTGTAGTATTAGTGCTGACAAGAACATCATTATTTCTAGGTAATCTTCCAAAAGACGAATTAAAAGCTGAATCTGTTGGAGCATTATTGTTACCTGCTTGGCTCTGTCTATATGTTGAACCACCACTACCTTGAAAATCACCATCACCTATACGAGCAAAGCTACCATTAGCAGAGCTTGTAAAGTTAGACTGGTTTCCTGAAAAATCTACTGCTCTAAGCCAGAAATAATACGTTGTGTTATAACTAAGGCCATCTGATGCTCCTTGTACTACATCCATAGCTTTAGCAGGTTCACCTGAAACAGTTGCTACTAAATATGTATCATCAGTTGGGTCAGTATTTGCAGTTCTTCTATAGATTTTTATTGATCTGAGGTCTGTATCAGATGGATTAACCCAAGAAATTCTCATTTGTGGTAACCCAGTACTAACTGAAAGACTTGTTGGTACAGATGGTGCTGTTGTGTCTCCTGCTATAGTTCTACTTCTAGTTGTTGAGAAAGTACCTAACTGAGTTGAGTTTGTGTGTCGTACACGTACATAAACCGTTTGTCCTGCGATCATATCAGGTATTCTGAAAGTATTAATATCAGGTGATACTTCTGCAACTGAAGTTGGAGTACCGAAGCTACCACCTAATCGCCACTGTATTTCTGTAGCCCCTATTCCTGCACTAGATGAATTAGTCCAAGTCACATCAAGTGCTATTTTTGCTGTACCGTTATCGTTGTAAACGACTTCTGAAAGACCATCACTAGCTAATGTTGGAGCTCCTAGTGTGAAACCACCACTATCACCAAGACTACCATCAGCTTGTCCTACTATGTAATCATTAGCAACAAAGGCAAAAACATTAGAGTCTATCTCTTTAAGCTGTAAACTACAGAATAAAGAACCCTCAGTAGTTGTATCAACTTTTGCTGAAAGAACCTCAAAGACTTTATTAGTCCACCCCATTCTAGAGTTTGTTAAGTAAACCCAGTCAGACGGTTGTACTCTCAAGAATTTTAGACTTGTAGATACTGTAACCATCTTAGTTCTTCTTTGATAATCTAAAGCTAACTTGGATAATCTTTGTGCTTGTGTTTGGCTTGTAACAAAAGGCAACTTCATTTCAAATGTCTGTCTAAAGTTTGCTTGTGTGCCCCCTGTTGGTGTATCTGTAGCTAAATAACTTTCACCACTACCACTTGGATTTGTACCTGCATTTCTAATTGGCGCATCAGATGAAACATAGTCATTTGCTGAGTTTACATATACAGCTTTAACTGTATTGAAAACCATACCTTGTGCTGTAGCATTTTGTATCTGAAGTTCTGAGATTAAATCATCATCAGTAATGGTAAGGGATGGTGTTTGTGCAACACCTACGAACATACCAAATTGACCATTGGCATAGCTTATCTTTCCTGCACAAGAACCCATGATTCCTGCTAATATGTCAGCTTGATTTGTGGACATATGAGAAAAACCATCAGCTACATATTTGTTTTCAGTACCACCACTCCCATCTGTAATTGACACTTCACAAGCATTAGCTGCATTAGCGAAACCACCTGCATCAGTGCTGTCATTGATCTCGCCATTAGTTCCTGTTGTTGCTTTGACTCCATACCTTGTATCAGTAAGAATATCTCTAGCTATTAAGGCAGGGTTTCTACCAATATCTTTTCCACTAGAATCAGTCCATGCTGTTTCAGTTGATCTTGGGTCATAAAGTTTTTTTCCTTTTACTTCAAATTGCATTTGTGGAAGTCGGCCCAACTTCTCTCTGTCATATATCATATGGAAATATACATATGCTATTCCCTTTAAATCATGGTCAGTTGTAAAACTTGTATTGTTTACTAGATAACCATTACTTTCCTGATTATCTGCCCCTAATTCTGTAGTAAACCTCATTAATCTACCACTACCGAAAGTCGTATAATCGTTTTCTGTATTAGTAAAGTGTGTGTTAGTTACTGTATGTACAGTTTCACTATTAATTGTGCTAGTAGTTGATGTAAGCTCAACATCATTAACAAATATCTTTTCTACTGAGTTAATTTCATGTCCTGCAATAGCTACTACTAAATGTAATTCAGAGTTATCTGTGCCAGTTGTATCCATGAAAACTACGTTTCCACCAACTCTTGTTTTACCGTAAACAATTTGTCTAGGAGCAATAGGGTCTTGTCTAACTATCTTAGAACCAAAGTTTGCAGAATTTGAATCTAAACCTCTTGAATAAGAAACAGCTATTTGAGTAGCTACACCTACAACTATTGTTTGTAGTATTTGACCACTAGTAAGAGTAAAAACAGCCGCTTCAGCAAAAAGGAGATTACCAGTAGCAAGAGCTAATCCTGCTATTATGGTCATTTTTATAGCTTCTCTTGTTGCCTTAGACATTAGGTATTCTCCAAACTTTTTCAGCTATACTCATAGGTTTTGTTACTAAACCATCATCACTTACTGCTATAACTTGTCTTCCATCACATACACCTAAGAGATGTTCTTTTTCCTTGAAAAGCACAATATCTCCAGTAGAAATGAAGTTTTTATTTATTTCTTCTATGTTTTGTTGTTTCATCACACTGGTTACAGCATCAGGAAAGGTATCTCCGTGCTTTCTAATGGCTTCTAAGGCAGTTTTTTTGTTATTCCAGTCCGTTTTATTAGGGATAAAGGAAAAATCGCTTACAGAGGAAATATATTGATCTACAAAATTACAACAATTCCAGTTTTTCCATGAAAATTTCTTATTTTTTACTTTATCAAGATATTTAAAAAATAATGACTCCCAATTCTCATCTTTCATTACTTAATGCTCCGATGAATATTAGTACCATCATTTCCTACATTGTATGAACCACCTGCAACACCAAGCATTATTGGCCCCCAGTTTAATTGTGCATTCTGTAATACTTCTACAAAATTAAGACCTAGATCACCTGCAAACAATTCATTTTGTGTTTCTTTGGTATATCTATAGTTAGATGGTTTCTCAAGGTCTAGTAATCTGTTTTCTGCTTCAAGTGTTATAGTACTGCTACTTGGGCCATCATTAATTGTCATGTTCATCATTCGCCCTTTGAACATAACTAATTTACCAACTGCTTCTCCACCATTCATAAAACCTAAGTAAACAGTTATTGGTCTATTTTGATATTCTTCCGTAAGAGCATAGTTATTAACAGTAGAGTTCATGCCTGAAAGAGATAAAGACATACCTTTACTGGTAGCTTCTGTATCATCTTCTATTGCTGAAACAGTTAGTAAACTACCTGCGCCTGTATATGTTTCATCTGCATTACTAGCCCCAGTATCAAGAACAAAATCGCCTGTACCACTCCAAAACCTTAGAGTGCCTGAATCAAACTCCATTTTAACTGCATAAAATAAATCTGAGTGATCTTGTCCTAATCTATTGACTAAACTTGTATCTATTCCCGGCCTTGATGCCATTACACCACCTCAGTACAGTTAAAACTAAACCCGTAATTAGAGACTCTATCGCCTGACCAATTCACCGTTGGAGTTGTTAATCTAAATAAACCTTTTGGATTTGTGAAAACAGCATAATTTCCATCTGCAAAGTCTGCACGTAGTTTTGGTTCTATTCGCACTGAATAGTGGTCATTCCCACTATCAGTAGTAGCTGTTGCATCTTCTACACATTGAACCAGTTGTACAGGATTTGTCGTTGTACTAGCGGCACCTTGTATTTGTAGATAATCACCTTTCTTTATTGTTCCAGTTATACTGCTTCCACTAGCTTCTAATGACAGTGCTTCTACACCCTTAACATTTTGTCTTACTTTGCAACTTGCAGTAGTGTTTTCAGTAACTAGGTCTCTATCAACTACAACTGCTGTGCCACTGGTTTTTGAATTAATTTTAAATGTTCCATTGTTTGAATCATCTCCTGCACCTGTTATATATATAAAATCCCCTGCAATTATGTTGTCAAAGAAACCTGAAGTAGCTGCTGTAATTGTATTATTTGAAGCATTCCAAGATAGTGTTTCTGAAGTATCGTTTATTCTAGGGTCTGATACTAAATATGCAGTTGAATAAGAACCTGTATTAGTAAGAGCATCAGGGTCAGCAAATTTAAAATAATTTGTTGGTCCTTTTAGTTGTAAAAGAAATGATTGCCACTCAACAGCTTGACTTCTTCTCATAGGTGGTAGAGAAACTACTGCTTCCCAATAAACATTGTCATACTCCTGTGTCTTATATGCGCCACTAAAAGGTGAAACAGTTGTAGCTACACTTCTTACTAAAGTAAAATCACTTTGTACAAAATTTGGTGTTGTTGGCATACTTATTAATCTAGGCATTTGACAATACTCCTCTCATTCTTCCACTTCTTGAAGCTGAATCAACTACAGCGGCTTTTGTTACATCAGCTATTTGTGGCATTAATGATAATACCTCTGCTCTTACTGTTGGCACAACACCTGTAGCAAAATTAACTGACTGATTGACAATTACTGCGCCACCACCCATAGCATTCTTAGCATTCATGTTATTTAATACACTTCCACCTGTATCAGGCACAAATATTTCAGGACCTCTTTCACCTATTAGATAAGGTGTACGTCTTTGGACTTTACCACCACTTGCTTTACCTTGATTCCAAAAGGTAGTGAATGCATCATCACCTGAAAGATCAAATATAGAGTTGAGTATAGGATTAACCACTGACATTTTTAGGAATATAGTAATAATCTGTTTAGCGAGATCAGCACAAAAGTCTTTGAATGCGTCTAAACCTTTCTGCCCCTCTGCTAGTGCATTAACCAAATCACTTGTAAAAGCATGACTAGCTGTTTCTACTGCATCCTGTAGTGATTCTGACCACCCTTTTGCTTCATCTTTTTGCTCTTGAAAAGATAAATCTACTGCTGCTGTAAAATCTTCTATATCTTGGAGTGATTCAGGTAGAAACTGTTTTATAGTTTCGTGTAAGTCTATTATTGCTTCATCAGTTAGACCATTCCATGCATCTTTCATTATTTCAGTTTCGTCAACGGTTGATCTTGCTAAATCCAGTATTCCTTTCTCCATGTCATTTAAGAGAAATTCAAACGGTTTACTTTGTAACCACGCAATATAATCTTCTTGTGTCTCATGGACACCAAACATTGTTATATCAACAGTATTAAGTATGTCATTTAAGTCTGTGAAACCCTTGTTCATTAAAGATAGACCACCTAAACCACCTGCACTCATAAAACCACCTGAAGCTAAATCTGCAAAAGCTCCATCAGGTCTAAATAAATCAAATATTTCAGTTTCAGTTAAATCTTCAAAAGGAGTAGCTATATCAGTGTCACCAATAAATGTCGTTTTCATACCTTTAGGTGTGTACATTCTATCTACCATTATCTTGGCTCTATCTTCAGGACTCATAGCGACAATTGATTTTGCCACTTCTAAGTTTCTTACATTGTTTAACGTTTCAGCTAGACCTTTAAAATCTTCATTTATTAGGTCTTGTATAGATTTTCCTGCCGCTAGTGCTTGGCCTTGTATGTCTTTGAATAAATTAAAATTGGTAAGATCAGTGCTACTTAACAATATAGACACATCTTGGATACTTCCTAACATTTTATTCAGTTCTTCATCTAAATCTTCTATAGAATCAGTTGCTTCATCTGTACTATCGCTGAATAACCACATTAATCCACCTGCGGCGGCAGTAATTCCAAGAGCTATTATGTTTCTTCGTGCTGCTATAGTTAATCTACCGAAAGCCGCTGTTGCTGCATTCAATGAAATTGTCATTCTGTTGAAATTTATTGTTGAAAGTGCTGTTGTTACAGTGACCATTTTTATGGTCAATAGGAATCTAACAGCTAAGAAAGTAACTAATAATTTAAAGTTATCTAAAACAAGTGTGATTACAAATGCTAATGCTCGTAATGCTCCACCCAAAATTGTACCGATAGCATGAGCTACGTCCATATTATTTTCTAATACAGATTTTAGCCCTTTAGATATATCAGTTAATGCACTTCTAAGACCACCATCACCTATTTGTACTTGAAACTCAGCAAAAGCATCTTGTAAGTTTGAGACAGCACCAGTTAAGGTGTTTGCTCTTTGTTCTATAGCATCACTAAAGTTTTCTCTACCAATGCTTCTAAGATATTGAATAACAGAGAATCCTGATCTTTCAATTTCTTTGGTTACACCATCAAAAGTAACTGTTATCTTATCGCCTTGCTGACGAGCAATAACACCAAACTGCTTGAGCATTTCCATCTCACCAGTTGTGGCATTAAAGGCGGCTTGTGCTAATTGGGTAATACTCTTACCCATACCTGCAGCAAAGTTACCAAAGTCTCTTAGTACTTCACTTGTTGGTACTATACCTGCTTGTTTTAAGGTTATGAATGCTGTTGCAACTTCATCAACTTGGAATGTTGTTTGTGCTGTAAATTTTCTTATTAATTCAAAAGCAGTAGCGGCGGCTTCACTACTTTTAGTTACTGCTCGTAAAGTAGCTTCAAGGTCCTCAAACTTTCTTACGGTAGTAGCTATATTCCCTATAACAGCGGCACCACCTAGAGTAGCAAGAGCACCACCTACAGTTTTTAGAGTTTTACTTACACTTTTAGACTTCTTTTCAGTTGCGCCTAATTTTTTGTTTACACCATCAAGACCTTTTCTAAGGTTCTTAGTTTCTGCTTTTAGCTCAATTAAGAGGGTATCAACTGTAGTAGCCATTAGTCAGGATACCTCTCCATAAGATCATCTAATTCACCCTTAGACATAGGTTTATCTTTTTTTGTTGTATTAAATTCTATAAAACCTGAAATAGCTTTATATATTTCTTTTGGACTTGAATCCCAAAAGTCTTTAGGTCTCATGCCTATCATACCCAAACAAATTTCCATGTACCTACCGATAGGCAAACTATCTACTTTCCCTCTGCTTTCTCACCCCCTGATTCTTCAGCTGAATCATCAGTTAAGGTTTTCGCTAGTAAATTAGCAACTACCTTTGTAGCTTCTACAATACCTGCTTTCTGTACCAATTTGGTAATATCGGCGGCTTGTAAATCTTTACCACCACCACGTAGAGCAGGTAATAAGACCGTAACTAGGTCTCTAATCCTAACGTCGCCCTCAGACATTCTTTGAGCGACTTTAATAATACCTTGACCTAATGCATCTTCTATCTGCATTAGTGAATCTATTGTAAGTCTAGCAGAATACTCTTGACCTGCTAATTTAACCTTTACTTGGCCCTTTAGGGGATTCGTCATTTTTTGACTCCTTTTTCTTAGGACTTGCAACTGCAAGTTTCAATTTAATGTCATATCTATCATCTCTTGCATCATGTTCAAATGACACAATTGGATAGACCTTACTACCAACTTTTATTTCGTCTCCTAATTCTACAGAGGCGGGCATGTTGAGCATATCATCTTCCATATACCCAACTAAAGTTAGATCATCAACGTGAATTTCTACTTTTTCCCAACTCATAATTACACTGTAGCAAACGTAATTGTACCGCTAGATTCTAGACTAACAGAATACGTTACTTCTCCATTGTATTCACCTGAGTACTCTAATGAGGAAACCATAAAGGCCCCTGTATAAGTACCAAAATCAGGTATTAAAAGTTGAAAGTTGCTGAATGTTGTTGCATTCATTTTCGTTCTCAGGGTTGCTTCACTTGCATGGTCAGTAAATACTCCACTTCCACTTAGGGAAATTGAGAAAATACCACCGTCTGCTAATAGAGCACGGTTTCCTGAGCTATCTTTATTAGTAATATCAACTGCCTCATCATTAAGTGTGATTGAAGTTGATCTGAGACCTGCAATTGTTGTAAACGATTCAGGTGAAGACCCATCTCCAACTTTTAATAATAATGAAGCTCCTTTTTGTGCTGCCATAATTCTCTCCTATAATCAGCTAGTTCCTAAAATTATTGCACGGAATCTCATAATACCGTGTCTTGTTAGCCCATCTGGGTCTCTTATAATCTCACTAAATTCAAATCTCATATTTACAAGATTAAATCCAGTAACACTAAAAGTACTATCATGCATCAAATCATGCACTCTGTCCATTATTTGTTTAGTTTCTTTTGCACCTCTGTATTCAGACCATACGTGTATTGTTAATGTTTGTTCTCCACCATCAATATTTTGTGTTGAATAATCAGTTGCTGTTCCATATCCTATAGTGACATAAGGTGTAGCTGAATCTTCAGGCACTTCATCATATATCTCGGCACCATAGGTGCTAGTTAAAGTGTTATCACCATTGAGTGTTGAATAGACTGCTTCTTGTAAAGCGAATGAACCAATGGTCATTTCAGTAACCCACCTTTTTTAAAGTCTCTTATGATCTTTTGTGTATTTTTTTCTAATGCAGGTAACATGAAGGGTCTTTCTCCCATATTCCTTGTGCCAAATTCTAAGAATTTAGAATAAGGAGCAGAGCTATATACTGTTGCAACAATTCTTCCTTTGGAATCAGTTTTTACACTATATCTACCAATATTAGAAGCTAGAAAACCAGTATCAGTTGCAGGGGCTTCTCCTTTTGCTGATGCTGTATGAGTTACACCTCTCTTTGTATATTTTCTTCCTGATTTTACCCCTTGTTGTATAGATTCCTTTGCTGTACTTTCTATTAACATTGTTGCTTTCTCTAATAAACGACTAACGTTCCTCTTAACATTTTTATCTAGCTTTTGGTTTATAGCTCTACTAATTTTTTTAGAATCCTTAGTTTTCAACTTGCGACCCCTTCTTCTGCTAGAAGTTTCATGTATCGGTCTCTTTCATCAATATTAATGACAGACCTTATGTTGAAAAACCTACTTCCATACTTGATTCTTGTCTTAGCTGTAACACTTGAGTTATATCTAATGAATATTTCGTGTGTAACCCTGTCTTGCACTACCCCTTGTTGGAATACTTCTTTTCCGTTTGTTGGCTTTATACGGGCATGTATAGTCTCAGAATCAGCAAAATTAGCTGATATTCCCCCACCAGTATCTTTTGTACTGGCTAATGTTTGTATTGTGATAGATTCACGTAGTTGCCCGATCATTACCCTATCGCTGAATAAACAGAGCTTCCTTGTCCTTTAAATACTACGTATGGTTGTAATATTTTGCCTAAACTAGACGGAACACTTGCTTTAGCTTCATACATATCCCCTCTATGCTCATACAAATAAGAAACATACTGCAATATTGCTGTCTTTATTGCTTGTGGCACTGCGCCTGAACTCGCGTACCCTGCTACGTAAGTTACTTCAATTGCATTGGCTACCCTTAGAGCAGTTGGGAAAGTTTCACCAGTTCTAAGAACAACTCTTGCAGGTTCTCTCGTAATATCTACATAGTACTTTGTTGAAGCCATAGTCGTAGCAGTATCATCATCATCATATGTTTTTACTGTTGTTACTGATCTAACTGGAGCTTTGGCAAGTGTTACATAGTTTTTATAGTAATTTTTATAAGGTCCTGTCTTAGTGCCTTCCCAAAGAGGGTCTGCTAATTCATCAAAAGCATCTAATGTTAGCACTAAGGTCTGTGACATAATGGCACGACCTGTATATTCCTCAACAAACTCTCTACTAGCTTGGACTAATTGATCTATTAATGTATCGTCATTTGAATGATCTATACGTAAGAAAGTTTTAGCTTCTGCTCTTGTAACTGGTTCTGCTGTCGGAGCTACACTAACCGTTAAACCTGCCATTAATTAACCATTTCGCCCTCTGCAGTCTCAACTGAGACATTTTGTGAATCTTCGGATTCTGCTTGTTGTCGTTTGTTTGAGAGCATCAGTTGTTGCTCTAACTGCATTGACTTATTTAAATACTGTCCCAACAAGAAGTTAGTATCTTCTAGTTGTTTCTTTAACACTTCATTTTCAGTTTCTAACTGCTTAACTTTGTCGTTTTCTTTTTGTGACATAAAAAATCTCCTATAAAAGTTTATCTATACCTATAGATGCGACTAATAAACCATATAGACCCCATAGCATAGCATCAATTTTATTGAAACGTGCATGACCTTTCTCTAATCTATCCTCTATGTTTTTATATCTCAAAGAACATTCTCGCTCATGTGCTTCAAGTCTAGATATACTGGCTAATGATTTATTAGACATAACGGTAGTCTATCACATAATTTTAGACAAAAAAAACCCCACTCGTTAAAGTGGGGAAGTGCCTATAAAAGGATCAAGAGATTAATAATTAGTTGGCACTTTTTTTAAGTAATACAAAGCTCCCTGTGCTTTATCTAAATCTCTGTAAAAGATTCTTGCTGTATTGCCATATACAGGATAATCAGCAAAACCACTATCGTAATAAACATCGTACTTTTTAAGCATATTTCCATATCCTGTTTCTTCGTCTAGTGCATCCCAACGTGGCTGAGTAGTATCACCAAATTCAACAAGACTCATACCAGTCATTTTGTTTGGCAACTTGATACTGTATGGAAGAGCTGATCCATAAGCATTTTTAACTATCTCTAGTTCAACGTTCATAGCTTCATCATATTCTTCTGAGTATTTTATAATTTTTTCAAAATCAATCATTATGTCCACCCTGCTTCTGCTCTAGTCATAGCTTCATCTTCACGTATTGTTAGTAATCTATCAATCTCTATAACAGTCGCTTCATCAGCATGACTTTGCATTTTAATCAATTCCATATCATCAAAGTTTTTATATTTTGACTTCAATTGCTTTTCGTTTTCCCACTGGTTAAGTAGTTTATCAAATAATTCGTCTTTTCTTTTTTTATTCATATTATTAATCTCCATACCTTTATTAGACCATGTTTGTTTATAAATGTAAACATTTATTTGAAAATAATTGTATGTTTCGTTTAGATGCTTATTTCCAGTGGTTTCCCTCGTACCACCCAACTAGGGAATAACGTGTTCCTGACGTTATTTTTTGCACTTGATGGTATATAAAACTTGGAAAAACTATTATTCTGCCTTTCTCTTTCATCAAGTCCTGACAAGGAGTGCTAATATCTTTTGTGAATAGAAAATCACCACCCTCATATTCTTTTGCTTCAGAAAGTTGCACTGTTATAGATAGTTTTCTTTGTGAAGCTATATTCTTTAAGAAGCAGTCCATGTGTTCTTTATAGAAATGTCCAGTTCCATACTCTGCTATTTGAAACTCACTTACACCGTTAAGAGAGAATCCGAAACACTGTCTATTTGCTGATAATACGTATGGTTTTAGAACATCATCATATAGTTTATGTTTCTCGCTGCCAAAAGGTATTCCTACTACTTTGGTTTTACGGTAATCATCATCTTTACCACCTATAGTTTGTGCATCTTCTTTTTGTTCTTGTTTGATAGTATTTACAATTTCATCACATACCTCAATAGGTAGCTTTTCTTGTAAACCAATAAAATAACTATTCATTTGTTAAAGGGGAGAGGGGCCTCTGCAGAATGAATATAGAACACTAAAATTAGAAAAAAATTTTATGACTAAGGCCCCTCTATTCTAAATATAATTCCTTACTTCTTTGTAGTTTTCTTCTTTGTCGTTTTCTTCTTAGTAGATTTTTTTGCAGTCTTAGGAGCTTCACCACCTTCCCATGCTTCATTTATGTCGGGTGTATCAGGATCATCTCCTATGAGTTGTCCTTTTTCATTTCTTGCTCTTTTGATTTCAGCTTCTACTTCTACTGATTCGTCAGCACTATCAGCTTTGATCTCCATAGCCCATCCATTTTCTACAAATGTTTCCATTAAATCAGACTGCCATGTTTCATTTGCATCAACTACTTCATCATGCTCATATAACTTTGTCTCAGTACCAAATTCATTATTAGACCCTGCTTTAGGGATTAATATTTTGTATTTTTTATTCTTCTTTGCCATTTTTTTTCCTATATAAAGAGGGGGGTCAAAGACCCCCCAATATTATTTACTAGTAACTACTACTCGCGTCAGCATCCACATTATGTCTTGGATGTCCTTTAATTACACTAGCAGCTACAGGTGTACCGTTTGAGTGAGTACCAGTAAAATCTGCTACTACTCTTACGTACCTTGCGCCACCAACATAACCAATAGACATGACTTGTGGAGTCTCGCCATTAGCATCTAGTGTTAAGAAAATTCCACTTGAATCAACTGTTCCATCTGTTACAGAGCTTTGACTTGTAACAGCAGAATAAGATGAATCATCACTGGATTCTTCTAATTTAAAATCAATTTTTACAGAGCTTGATAAAGTATCTCCCTCTGCGCCTGTATCAACTACTATTGTAGCTGATTCAAAAAATTGTAAATCCACTCCAGTACCATTTGCATCAGCTGTTCTTACAGCAGGTGCTAGTGACTGGGCTATAGAAATATTATTTGCTAAATCTCTCATTTAATACCTCTCTTATGATGCGACTTTTTGTTTAACAATTGCTTCAGCTTGAACCACTTGTCCACCGACTCTTCTTCTGGCTATGTATCTTACATTACCTGAAGTAGCTTGTGTAAATGGGTCTCTTAAAACTGCCATAGCAACTCTATCTACGATCATGTATGCTCTGTTGAAGTCACCGAATGCAACTGGATACGCGTTTCCTGCGATATCAGGCATATCTGTAGCTTCAATATATGGGTAACCTAATATTGAGTTAGGTACTCCACTTGAAAGCATCATTCCTGCTTGGAACACATATTGTCCTGCAGTATCTTTAAGTTTTCTTATAGCTGAAAGTGTGCTTCTGTTAAAAACAAAAGTTCCATTTCTACCATAATCTGACTTAATACCATGCACTAAAGCAATAAGGCCATCACCTGTTAATGCTGAAGCTCCACCTGAATTTACCTCACCAACACTACTGTTAGTCATGAAACCTTCAGGTTTACCTACTGCATTACCTGTTACAAATGCTGTACCTTCTGCTTTTGCAAACTGTTCTGCAAACTCAGTCTGCATTTCAGCTTCAAGATCAAATACTGAATCTTCTAGGTCTTGCTCAGAAATATCCACAAGTGCATAATGCTCATGTGCAGGGATTTCTTCTAAACCAACGTTATATCCAGTTGTTTCTGATCTTGTACCACTTTCTGCAACCCAAGAAGCTGAAAACTGAGAAGTTCTTTTTGGTATTTGAATTGATCTCTGACCAGTTGATCTTACTCTCGCAATTGATCTAATTGGTGAAATTTCAGTTACCGTTTTAAGAAGTTCTCTAATGTACTCAGGCGGTGCTAAATAACCACCTGTTGTATCGTTAGATACTGTTAATGCTTTCTTTTCTGCATCGTTCAATGCATCAAATCCTTTTCTGCAATATGCATCAAAGGCATTAAGAGTCTCGTCAAGTTGCTTTGCTTCAATACCACTATTAGGTCTTTTCAGCATTGTTTCTAATGTAGAAACTTGCTCCTTTAGATTCTCTTGAGCTAAGTTTGACTGAGTTAGTTTTTGGTTCACGTCCTCAAATGCGTCCATTTTTTCTTCAATTTTCGCAAGTTTTTCGTCAACTAAACCATCAACACTCTGTCCTTTTTCAAGTGCATCTAATTTATGGTCATTTGTTTTTTTGTATTCTTCAAACGCATGGCCCATAGATTCTACAGCACTTTTCACTTCAGAATTATCCATTTTCTTCTCTCCAAGAATTAAATTTTTTGGTTAAATTGTTTATGGCATCTACCACTTCGGCTTTCGCATCAACATCTCGTTGGTCAAATGCCATGTAAACAGCTTTTGCTGCTACTTTTGCTTCTGAACGAGAAAGACCGAAAGCATCTCGCAATCCATTCTCCCATTCTCTTTTGGAAACGTCCTCACCCTTTACACTACGAATCCTCGCCTCAGGATTCATAGGAAAGGTGACTAATGATATTTCCATGAGTTCAACTTCTTCAATAATACGTTTCTTCTTACGTTTATCGTAGCGAACTGCTTTAGGGTTCGGCTTAAACCCAATACTAAGCCCATCTAGTGCGCCCATCTTCATTAACTCATATGCTTCTGCTCCTGCTTGAGTTTTTAAAGCTAGACGTCCTTTAACTTTTAGTCCATTTTGATCTTCTGAAATTTCATCAAAAACACCTATAGGCATATCTGATTTATGTTGATACAGAAGTTTTACATTTTTTGGTTTCTTCTTTTTGAGTGATTTAGTAAATGCTCCGTTTCTAATTACGTCATTACCTAAGTCTGTATTATTAAATATAGAACCGTAACCCTCAAAAACCCCCTCATCTACTTCTTGCTCATCAAAAACTGCTTTGATCTCAGTTTTTACTTCAATGGAATCATGCTCACTTTCAACTATGTTTTCTTCCTGTTTTACATCTTCGCCTGTTGCTTCAATGTATTCTTCATGAGTATTGCAAGGCATAAAAATTTTGTTCCCATCTTCATCATGTGAGTGTGAACCCTCGCAACCTATTTCTTTGGCTCTATCTAATGCTTCACTTTCAGTAGTGAATACATCATCTCGGATTTCGCTTTTTTCGTCAGTATTTTCCTCTTGGGTTTCTACCTCTGTTTCATTCCCTTTGGAATCGTAGGAGTTATTACAGACTGCTGACCTTTGTTCGGTATCAGTGTATTCTGCTTCCATTGTATTGTCTCCCATACATCTATTAATAAAGTCTTGCCTATTCTCTCCGTCTTTTGGTTTTGGTATCGGCATATAACTATATATAGTAGTTAAAATTGTATCCTAGCACAAGATGTGTACATTTGTAACTAATTTTATGGTTAGTCATTGACATAGTCTAAGTCCTCATTATCAACATATACAACTACACATCTACAATTAACAACATTTTTTGCTCCACCTCTAGAATCTCCTGGCTGTTTCATCAGGGCACCATTGATTTCAAAATCCTCATCAATTGCACGTACTTGACCATTTGCTCTTGCATGACTTGGTCTAGTTCTATCGTCACCAACACTTACCCATCTCTTTTTCATCTCTATGCCTAGTTCTTTACTTACTGTTTCGTTATACATTTGACTAGCATAACTACTCGCATTATGTGTTTCTGTTCTTGCTATTCTTGCAGCCCTAGTTCTGTTTAGACTTATAGCTCTGCTTCTTATTGCTTTTACTTGTAATGGTATTGATAGTTCCTGATTCTCAACTAATAAAGAATCTAACATAGTTGCAGTTGCTATTGATATATTTGTGTAAAGAGGTTCTCTAGTTCTCAAATATTCAGTGTATGCGTAAGTGAATGCCATAGGCCTGTTGAAAGAAATGAAATCTAAATCTTTAGCGCCAGTATCATAAGTTTCAATGTTTAAGTTTATTACCTCTCTGAAGGTACGTTGTAGTTGTACGTTCATAAGTTCAGATATTTCATTATTAATCTTTCTTATTAATACAGTTTGATCTGCCTGAGAAAAGTTTTGTGTCTGTTCGTACTTACTTAGTATTGCAAATATGTTCTTATCTAATATAAGTCTTAGTTTAGCAAAGGTATTTTTTTCCAACGTAGTACGTAACCTAAGTTGTCGTATTACTTCTTGACGTGCATTAAGTCTGCGTGTTCTATAACGTTTTACCTGAAAAGTCTTATATTTTGGTAGTTTTTGCGAAATTTCGGGGTTCATATTTCCCGTCTAAGCCCTTTTTTTGGGTCTAGTAATACCATAACAACCCTACTTTTTAGAGCTTTTTGGGTGTCCTTTAGGTAATAAATCTGTGTCATGAGCTCCTGATCTAAACCTTCCAGTTCGTAAAGTCCTTAGAAAGTTATTAACACGTGCTAAAGCCCATTGATCTGAGCTAGTTACACTCGGTCTTACTGATGATGGGTTAGTTCTGTATGCACCAACACCCCTATTGAATACTTCTTTTAACACACCCAAAGTAGTACGTTTACTTGCTACATCGCCTACATCTTCATTATGGTCTTTGATTTTATCTTTAAGTATTTCTTCTACCCTTTTAGATACTTCAGCTTTGTGTGTTGAAGTTTCCACTTCTACGTGTACATCAAGCTCATTTTTTTTATCAAGCTCTCTATTGATCTGAGCTACTTTTGTTTTAGCCCAAGTGAATCCTGCATCACCACCCCATAAGCCCCATGCGATTCTACCTGCACTTGGGTAACCATCTTCACCTCTCCTAAAACCGTCTGCTTCTTTATCTACTTCATGCCTAGCAAAAAAGCTAAACATTCTTTTTACTGTATCTACGGATAGATTTTCTCTATTCTTTAACTGATTTGCTCTAGTTACACCTACAATAGTACCGCCTCTGTTGTGTTCTTTTCTCCACTCAAGAGCTTGTACTGCTTCTTTTTGCATACCTTTTGTTGGTCTTAAATCAATGTCTGATACATCTTTATAATCTAATTCATCCCAATCCCAAGTTTTGTTTTCCTCATCTTCTAAAAGCTCATCATGTAACAATTCTTCATATTCTTTTTCATCTTCACTTTGGGAAGGTGGTGGTAATGGTTCACTACCCAACGGGAATAGATTTGCTGATATGTAAAGCTCATCACCACCTTGCATCGGAGAAAGTCCTAATTTTTCTCTTGCTTCGTTTCTTGTGATGATACCCTCTCTAACAGCAGTCGTTACGTTTTCATATATTCTTCTTCTTCTCTCTGACAGAGCAGGTATAGCATCAACATCAAATGAGAATCGCAAATCATCCCCAAACATAGGCACAAGCCATTCATTTAGGTCGGATTGAATTTTCTTTAAGTATGGAATAATAGTTTCTTCATATAGAGCTAATCTAGCTTCTGCTACATTTGCGTAGGTCTGTGCATCAGGCACTCCTACAAGTTGGGACGGAACCCCAAAACATAAGGCAATATCAGTTGCCGATAAATGTTTTAAATTAATAAAATCCATGTCTTTAGGGCTCAGCCCCATCTCTTTCCAGTCAAAGTCTCCCTCTAGGAGTAGGGGACGACCTGCATTACTGGTTCCTGAAAATCTATTATTCAGGTCTGTCATGAGTTGTTGTCTTTGTGAATCAGTTAAATTAACTGTCATTCCTGCATCATCTTTTGGTTTAAAGATTACTGCGCCACTTGGTCTTGCGCCATTATTCAATAGGTTTACGTTATGTTTACTTGATAAGTTGTGTTGATCTATTTCAACTGCGGCAGCCGAAAGAGGTGAACATCCATAGAAATCATCTAATGGATTCCATAACTTAATGTGTTTAATATCACTAAATCCGTTTTCTTGATCTACGTCATAAACTTTTTCTATCCTTCCATTGACCATATATTCATAACGTTCAGGCATATAGTTCTTATCACCTTTGACAACTATTCTGTCAGGTCTTAATAAGTGTAATTCCTGTGGCGGTTGATTATCAGGGCCAACTTTTAAAATATAAGCATTACCTGATAGCATTAAATAACCATATAGACTATTAAAAAACTCTGAATAACTTTGCAAAGGGTTAGGTCTAGATAAAATTGCATTCAGTTGGTGTTCTTCAAGAATATCATCACCACTCTTTACTACAAAAGGCACACTACTTGCACCTTTAGCTATTTCGTTTACACAACGGTAAACAATTGCATTTTCTAAATATCCCTCTTTAGCTAAATCTTGATACTTATAGGCACGATTCCCACTACCTACACCAAAATAGCCCATGACAGACCCTGCTTGTTTCTTTTCTACTTTTTTAAGCCCTAGAGCTTTTCTTATATCATCTACTATTGCCATTTAACTTACTCTCCATTTTGCTTGTCCTGATGATCTATTAAGTTCTGACAAACCCCATACTAATGCATCTAGTCTATCAGGACTTGGGGTAGTTTGTCCTGTATATGTACACATTTGGGTTTCTAATTCAGGAAAATACCCTATATGGTGTACTCTTTCTTGCTCATATAAGGCAGATATTGGCTCTGCTCTTACTAATTTACCCCTTGTTGCCCTAACTGACCGATACGGAACATTAGGGTCTGCATTCCTGATAAGTCTTTCTACCAAGTCTCCACCATTATTTACCTCGGCTACTATTCTATCAGCTTCCCAATCATAAAAAGCATTAATAGCTAATCTAGCCCATTTATCAGGAGTATGTCTTCCTGAAATATCATCTAGTACATAGTAACTTTGATTAAAGTCTTTGCCAACTACTATGATTCCTGTTTCGTCTGAGTTCTCTCCACTAGTAACAGCAGGGTCTATGCCTACTATTATTTGTTGTAGTTCTATTTCTGTACCTGCAGGTTTTCTAGCTTTCTCAATTAAACTTGGACTCCATAAAGCTCCCTCAACATCTTCTACTATTTCTGCATAAAGTTCTTGTCTGCCTAATGTAGTGCCCTCATATCTTTGACGCATCATTTCTAGCGCTGATTCTGATAGGTTTTCTTTGTTTTCAAAGGTAGAACCCCTAGTTATGTGTACGTCTTTCCTGTCTAATAGCTTCTTTATGATGGGTAAAGGTTTAGGGGTAGTTGTTATAACAGCTTGTGGATTATTGCCTAATCTTAGACCGAACATTAGTTGGTCAAATGCTTCAGGGTATTGCCAAGCAGCTAATTCATCACACCATGCTCTATGGAATTGTGGTCCCCTCAGTCTTTCAGGATTAACAGCAGCAAAACCAATTATCTTTGAACCATTATGTAGTTTTATCTCAGCTATACTACTTGCGTATCCTTGCGTACCAAATGAGCTATCAAAACATTCTTTAGGAATAATGCTTAATAAACCTGATGGCCCATTGAAGCAAACTCTACGCAGATCACCAAAAGTGGGGGCTACGACTGCAGAAATTGTATTTGGATTCCTTAATGCGTAAAGAGCTATATCTTGTGCGCCTGTTCTAGTTTTACCCCACCCACGACCTGCAAGTATTAACCATATATTATATTCGTCACTAGGACTTAGTTGTTTTTCTCTCGCCTTTTTAAGCCAATCAGTGTAAAGGGTTATCGCCTGTTTGTCTGCGTTGCTCTGCAACCGTGTCAAGCAGTTCCATAGCTTCTCGGAAGGCATCTGTGTCGCTGATTTCTGCATTTAATTTCATATTCTCCGTTGATTCACCAAGAGCTAATTTGCCTAGTTTCTGGGCTGATAGTGCCGCATTAGATAACTGAGCTACTGCTTGTGGTGATAATAAATGTTTAGAGTTTGGGTCGCTTGTACGTGCTTGTGAATTTAAAGAAAGTGATATTCCAACTTCACTGAGAAGAAACTTAGCTACTCTTAACGCATTACTGTCAAATTGTTTGCTTTCATGCACAAGTTCCTTCTGTCTCTCTGCATCTAGTCTTTCTAGATATTCGGTATGGAATCTTTCCTGTTGAGCTTTCCATGATTCTTTCTGAGCCCACCTATATAAACTACTTTTAGCTACTTTATATTCAACACTTAATGCATCAAGTGATTTGTACTTCTTTTCACCTGTTCCATCATCTATACCCTGTACATATGCATTACGTATTTGTTCTAGAATATCTTTAGTAATTTTATTCTGTTGTGTTTTTTTACTCATAAATTATCACTTATTCTCAGTAGTCTATCCTTTCAGTACTAATAAGTAAACTACAAAATGGGTTAATTATTTTGTCTATAGACTTGTATTTAAACTTTTGTTTGTTAATATAAACATATTGGAGTTAAATATGAAAAACGAAAATATGAAAAATTCTAAAACTACTGGTGAGGTAACCAAAGAAATTTGTGATCATCTTACCTACTCAAGTATGTGTTATACATATGCTGATTTAAGGGGAAGTCGTTGTCATGCACGTGCTTCTTTCGTTCTGTATAAATTATTTGGTGACCTATGGATGGAGCAAGTTGATGGTATTCACGAATGGTATGAGCAAACTTCTATCACACATAGGGTAAGGGGGTTAGACGTATGCAAAGTTTAGTTGAACACTCTATAGAAGAATTAGTTGATTTACTCAACATAAATCCTGAATCTATTAAATACGTAGATAATGGTATTGTTGTTGATAGCAAAAACTATTTTTCTAAAGATAAGTTAATTGATCTAGCACACGAACAGTCTGCAGATCATATCGGGTAGTTTTTTATGAACAATGAAAAATTACAAAGACTGATTCATGCTTATCAACTTCTAAATACATCTGATAAAGCTGAGTTGGGTTTAGATGGTGGTACTGGTACTCCTTTGGTGGGTTTATCTAGAGAATTTGCTGAGAATTTCTGTTGGGCTAGACATACAGTGCCACAATTACAAGCAATTGAACAATCCACTATGGATGGCAGTATGAAACAACAGTTATTACATTTATCTAGATTTATTACTCAGTCTAATAAGTTTTATGCAAGAGAAACAAGCGAAAATACTTTGTCAGAAAAAGAATGTAAGGCATTATTGCCTGAGTTGAAATACCATGCCCCTTATCGTTTTACTTTTTTACAATGGGAAACTGACGAACAAATTTTACACATTACTTGTTCAGGTTCACATGAAGATGATGATGGTTTTACTGGTAAACCTCACCATGAACCACCTGATGGTACTGAAAACAAATGCTCTTTGGCTTTTTCTATGAACATATACAATAAATCTGATTTCATAAAGCATTTACAAGACGATCATATTGAAAACTTGCCTACAAGTATGGAAAGAATAACTCATGGTAATAAGTTTGCACTAGATATGAATGTGTACTACATAGTCTTTCATTCAGATGGTACATATAGTTGGCATGTAGATATGCCTGAATGTCTTAAAATACAAGAAGCAGAATTACCTGAAATAGAAATAGCAGAGACATGGGTTAGTACTATAGTATCTGTTTGGACAAAATTTATGATCTTCTTGCAGTACCCACAAATATGTTCTGTTGGTAAAGTCGGTGGTAGAGGAAATACTTGGATAGAACCTATTCACATTAGGCATAAAGCATCTGTTTTAAGAAACAAGCCCAAGTTTGAACATAAAAAACTTGTCATTAGTATGTTTGGTAGCGAAACTGGAAGCACTAATGGTGGTATAGGTGGTAGAAGTAGTGGTACTGCATTTCATAGTGTTAGAAAGCATTTAAGACGTTTGCCTGATGGTAAATTTACTTGGGTAAAAGCACACTTTAGAGGTAGCAAGTCTCAAGGGGTAGTAACAAAGGACTACATATTAGAACAATGAAGTATATAAAAAGAATATTAGAAGTTGTTAATGAGCAAGAGGTTGACCTTATTCTTAGCGAATTAGAAGTAGTAGCTAAAGAATATAAATTAACTCCCTATCAAGTAATGGTTGATCTCTTGCAATTTAAAGAAACAGAAGCTAATGATACTTATTGGCAGAATTTCAAAAACATTGAATAAAAGCCCCCTCTCATAACATTAGACGTAATTTGGATTATGGTGAGGGTGGCTTTCTTACTAAAAAAAAGGGGTAGCTATCGCAAACTACCCCGAAGATTATAATGAAAAATTTTATTAAAATTAATTAATAGGTTCTAAAAATTATATTTGTTTTAAAAAAATAAATCAATCAAAAGCCCTTTTGCCATCATCAGGCACCCATCCATCACTAAATTCTTTATCACTGCCTTTTTCTGTCATAGGCCTATAGTCATATAGTCTATCTATTTCTTCTTGTTCCATACCTAGAAACTCTTTGATCTGTTCATCAGACCACTTATGTTTTTCTCGTAAATCTCTAACAATATCTGTCATAGGAAGTATTAAGTGATTACCTCTAGCCCTGTTATGAACAATTGTTGCTGCTTTCTGCTCAGCCAAGTCTATTTCATCTGACAAAAATACTACTGGTACAAGACCATCAGTAAGTTCATATATTTCTTCATCAGCAGAGACTGTCCACCTATGAAAACCATCAACAATTTCTTTATTTGATCTAGCAACTATTGGTTGTGTCCATCCACAAAGTTTTATTGATGTTTTTAGAAGCTCTAGTTCTACTGGTGATACCTTATTAGGGTTATAGTCATTTGCCTTAAGCTCAGACCTGTCTAGCCATTGTATTTCAGTTATAGGTTGATTATTTTTCCCTTTTTTTACCATGATGTCGTTCCTCCTCATATGCACGTTTCATTTTAGCAACTATTTTTGGGTCTGTAGAAAATGCAGGTGATTTTCTGTCTTTGAAATCTCCTCGCATAGCAATTCTTAATAAGAAGTTCCAACTCATACCCGTATGATAGTGTGGATTCTCAAGAATAGGGTCAGATGTTTTGTTTTTATGCCATCTTATCCAGTATTGTATTTTTTCTGATACTTTGGATTTGTAAGGTTCTTCATGTTTCATAAGATGGTATTTTAAGTAATCAATCCAATCTATATCATCAGGTTTTGTTGGAATACCATTGTATGCATACAGTTCTGTATTTGCATATCTAGCCGCAGTTGCAGAACCCTCAACTCTTGTTTGCATTTTTTCCCAAATATCAGGAAAGGCAATTGAATACTGCCATAATCCTCTCATAGGTTCTTCTCCGTATGGTGGAGCTACTCTTTGCTGTAAGTGTGTAAGCCCTAGTTTTTCAAATAGATCATAAGTTGTGTTGTAATCCCATTTGTATCTATGAGGTGCAGTCCAAACATCAACTGTTTTCATATCGTATATAGGACATACTTTCCAAACATTGGCTAGTGCTGTCTGTGACTTAAGGTTTATCATGTATGGTTCATATCTTCTACCATGACCAGTTTGCAATATAGTACGGTATCTTGTAAGTGATTCTTCTGATCTAATCCCCATTATCACACCTACTTCACCAACTTTATCAGGTGGAAACAAAAGACCGTTCATCTCAGGAACACTTGGTCTTTTTTTTACTTCTATAGGGAACATAGGAATATCATCATATTTAATTACACAATCATAATCAGGCATAGGTCTTACCCATTTTTCCTCATCTTCGGGGCCCCACGGATACCAATATGGATTTTTTCTACTACACCCATTTCTATGTTTGACTGGAATACATAACCAGTGCATATTGACTTCAGGCAAATCAGCAACTCTTTTTACATAGTCTATAGTTTCATATGGTATTGCTTCTTCATCAAAGAAATATACATCAAGTGGAAGTTTTCCTCTTTCTTTAGCAACTTCAAGTGTAAGGTTTAGACAGACAGTAGAATCCTTTCCACCACTAAACATGACTACAACTGTATCAAAAATATCATAGGTTCTATTTATTCTTTCAATAGCTAGATCATATACATTTTTATCAATTGTCTTTTTTTTGTGTACTTTGCTCATTTTTTAGTCCTCTGACTTGTTCTCTAAGAGCTTCTAAGCTATTAAGGAATACCCTAATACCCCCTAAATTTACCCTTTTCCATGATCTATATAGGTTCTATTCAACATAGGATGGTTGGTGTCGGTTGGTCCAAAATCACTATCAGGGTGATATGCAATAATGTCCATGAAGTTTTCTGCTGTTCTAAAACTATGAACCTCGCCTTCCTCTAGACAAAACATCATTCCTTTTTTTAAATCTTTTTCCCATCCCTGTTGTTTGCCATCAGGTTTTTGGAATGCTTCCCCTTTTCCATCTATTACAATTCCCATTCTTATGCTTGGGTGTAAGTGTTGTGTTTGATCTATGCCTACTGGAAAGTGTAGATAGTTAAGACAAGGGTCGCCCAGTCTTGGTGGCATGACAAGCAAAGTATCTGTACACCCATCAATATATGACAATCTACCTCTATCTTCTGTTTTTCCTACTTGATCTAATCCTCTAAAACCTTTTCTTATTATTGCAAAAAGTTTTGAACCATCTACCAAAGATTTACACTCATATTTTCCTGCTAGACTGAAGAAGCTACCCTCTGAGACCATATATGTGTCATTATCTTTTTTAATACTAAAACCACCCTCAGTAACAAAACCATATGTAGTATGGTCCACACAATCAGAAGCAAAGTCATTTTCTTTGCACATCATTATAGTTGGGTACATGGTTTCAAGCATATCAATGACATCACCATCTTTAGGGTTATCAATCAGTATCAAGTTTGTATCTCCTTACAAGCTCCATAAGTGCCTGTGTTTTTGTGTCTAAAAATAAGGTTCTTCTAATTATTTCTATTGCATCCATTACTGCTTTTCTTTCATCAGTTTCCATATAAAAAATCAACGGTACTTGGTTGCTTAAATCTTTTGCTCTGTAACCTACAGTATCTTCTTGAATATCCTTGTCTATTAAATCATCAAAAGCATCAAACTTTCCATCATCTTCAAGGTTAAATCCTGCTACTTCTATATCTAGGTCTCCGAGCTTCTTTAGTTCTTCTGTTAAAAAGGTTTCTTCCCATTGTGTAAGTTCAGCAACTTTATTGTCAGCTAGTCTGTATGCATCTATTTTTTCTTGTGAATCTTCATAAATAATACAGGGTACTTCTTTCATTTCTAATGACTTACATGCCAATAAACGAGTATGACCTGCAACAATTACATTTTCTTTGTCAATGACTATGGCTTGTCGCATACCATGATTTTTAATTGATTTGGCACATTCTTCTACTGCCTTTTCTGAGATAATTCTTGGATTTTGATAGTAAGGTATTAAATCATCAACTTTTTTTGTTACTATGTCCATTACGGGTTAGTTTAGCATCATTTATGAATCATTCCAATGTTCATCTTCACCCCAATCAACATTATCTTTTCTTTCAACAAAAATCTTTTTATTTGCATCAAAATCAAAAGTTACTGAACCAATTTTTCCATACAAATCTTGTTCTCTAACTTTTCTTGTCATTACTTGTGTAGAGTTATCATCAAAATCTCTATGTATTGTTAATATCACATCACTTTGGTTATGCCAGTGAGAAGCTCCACTTATATCATAAGCAGTCGGTGGGGCATATCCACCATCACTTGCTTTTGGTAGTTTAGTTGGGTGAGCAATCACAAACACAACTACATCATGTACTCTTGCAAACCGTTTACACTTAGAAATGAAATCCCTTATATGTTCATCTTCTCTAGTATTTCCTGCTCTTGAAGCATTCACCTCATTGTACGGGTCAATAACTATTCCATTTACACCATGTTTTAAAATTGAACCTTTTGCTATTTCTAGTATGTAATCAATTGTTGGTATCTCGTCCTTTGTTTCAATGAAGTAGTAATGCTTTGAAATAAAATCCAGTGCTTCATCTAACTCATTTTGAGACATTCTGTTATTGAAACCCTCGTCAAAACTCTTTTCTTTGAACATTTGGGTTATTCTTCTTATATGCATACCCGTTGAATGCTCAGGACTATATAGAGCAAATTTCCATTTATGATTTTGTGCAATCCTCAACAACAACTGATCTAAGAAATATGACTTACCGTGATTAGGTATTCCAGTAATAGTATGGAAAGTACCTTTTAAGATTTTATAAATATCATCTAAAGCTCCCATACCTGCTTCTATTGGTTTAACGTAATTACCGTTATAAAGATCATAAACAGTACCAACATAGTCAGTAACAGTGTGTAATCCATCAATAGGATATGGTATTGCATTAGTTATAATTTCTTGCAACTTATCACTACCATGTTTCATTAAAACATCATTAGCATCTTTACAATCTTCGGGTGTCTGAACATACCAACACACATCTTTACCAAATCTATGTAGAAGTTCATCATGTAATGCTTTACCTGCTTGGTCATTATCAGTAAATAAAATTATCTTAGTGGCTTTCAAAGGACAGTTTTGCAGTGCTTTAAACCTTGAATCATTATCTTTATATGTAGCTTCTTTAGGCGCACCGTCAGGTAATGATGTTGCATTGTTAAAACCAATTTCATGTAAACTAAGCACATCCATTTCACCCTCAACAAAAATTATTTCTTCTTTATCAAAAACATTTCCATAGTTGTATAGAGTTCTTTTTGTTTGTTTTTCTTGTTTAAACTTTTTATCACTAGTCCTGTATTTAATATTCACTAGTTCATTTTTTTCATCATAGTATGGAAGTGCTATCCAATACCCATCAGTACTTATAGAAAAATCATCAACTGTTTCCTTTGAAATATGCCGATTTGCAAAGTAACTGTACATTTCTTGGCTTTTTTCTTGTACTTTTGGTAATTTTGGGCTTCTTATTGGTGTTCTAACGGGTTTAAATGGTGTTCCCCTTGTATTACCCTTACCCCCTTTCCACCCACAATGGTGACAATACCATACTGCATTATCATGCTCTATCGTTACCGTTAGAGGTCTATCACTTGAATCATGTGGTGGCTGACACTGAGGACACTTAGTTTTTTGAGTTCCTAAGTTATTGTGTTTTAAACGTATATTTTCATCAGTTAAATCTATCATCTTTTACTCCTTATATTTTTAACTTATCCTGCAATTGAATTGAGAGTATTACTTTTCTGACTAAGATAATCAAGATACCTTTTTTGTCTTAACCATGTAGTTGCATGAGGAATATACTTTTGTTCGGTGTTATCCCTTATGCACACTTCTCTAAAATTCTTTACACCTTTCATTACTTCTAAAATTTCTTTTGACTTCATTTTGTTGAAAACCAAACCTGTCTGATACTTGTTCACTTTTCTTGGATACAGTTTCCAAAAACCATCAAACTTTTCACCATATATATCTTTAGTTTTAGCTTTAGTATTATTGGTCACTGGTGTCCTAACAGATAGGTCATGTGTGTCCTGTAGTAACATAGTATATTCATTTGAATTGAAACCTCTTGCAGTTATGTTGATTAATTTTTTTTCTTTTAATGATTTAATACATCTACGTATTGATCTCTCTGTAACTCCACATAATTTAGATAAATGTTTTTCACTAGGAAAAGATTTTTGTTCTGAATTTGCATAGTTACAAAGTATAAGTAAAACGAGTTTACTGGTTGGAGTGTCGGTATTTTGTTTAATACCCCACGATAATGCTTCTATACTCATAACCACCCATTATGGGTTATGAAAATAAAAATATCAATCCAAATTATAAAAGTCGTTTGGTTTTACTTTTTTATTTGTGAGATTATAGATTTTTTCCATCTCGTCTTTTCTTGGTATTCTTTGACCGGCACACCACTTTTGTAAAGCTCCTACAGATATTTCTTTACCGTGTGCTTTTGATCTTTCAATAAACTCTTTATGAGTAATATTATTATTTTTTAACCAGTCAGTAATTTTCATATTTATAGTCTATCTAAATTAACACTGGTAATCTACCCAAAATGGGTTTAAAATGTCTAAAATTTGATAAAAATATGAAAAATAATCCATTTGAGAAACACGGTGTCGCAAGACTTTCACCATCTTCTATAAATAAGTTTCGCAGTGATCCTGCTAAGTGGTTAGTTAATATAGCAGGGTATAGAGATACAGCATATGCTCCTGCCATGACATTTGGGAATATAGCAGAATATGGGATTACTCATGCTTGTTTACACCCTGAATCCCCCGTAGAAGAATGTATTGCTTTATCTATGGCTAGGTACGATATAGTCCATAAAGAGATATTTGATAAGGGGCTAGGAGATCAATACGACTTTGATGGTTGTATAAAAAGACAACTTTTATTACCTGAAACTCTTAGAATGGCTATACCTATATATAGAAATTTTGGAAAACTAGAAAAAGCACAACACAAAGTTGAATATAAGTTTGATGATATTCCAATACCAGTAATGGGTTATATAGATATGGAGTATGAAAATTGTGTAAGAGATATAAAAACTACTGGCTCAACACCAAAACTACGTAGTGATTACCAAAGACAAGTTTCTTTCTACAGTCTTGCTACTGGGAAAAAAGCAGTACTTGACTATGTCTATGCTACAAAAACAAAAAAAGAATTAGTAACAATACCAGTTAATGATGTCCAAAAACATATAAAGGACATTCACCTAATTGCAAAAAAAATGATGAACCTTTTGTCATTTTCAAGCGATATTCATGAAGTTGCACGTATGTCATGTCTTGTACCTGACACTACCAATGAAAACTTTATGAGACAGTGGGGCCCAACTGAAATAAAAGGGGCTAACGTTTTATTTAAGGAGTGAAATATGAAAGACGAATTAGTAAATGCTTTGATTAAATTTCAAAGTCAAGTAGAAGATGTTAAAAACGACTCTGAAAACCCATACTTTAAAAGTGGTTATGCATCACTTGGGGCTGTTATTGAATCAGTGAAAGAGTTGTTAAATAAAAATGGGATATATTTTCAACAAATAGCCCATGAAAAAGAAAATGCACTTGGAGTGGAAACAGTATTATTTGGACACGGTAGTTCAATAAGTAGTGGTGTAGTATTTATGCCAACAACAAAGAATGACCCTCATGCTTTCGGTAGTGCTTTAACTTATGCTAAGAGATATAGCTTAATGATGGCTTGTGGTCTTAGATCAGAAGATGATGATGGTAATACTGCAGTTGATAAATCAAAAAAATTCTCAAACCAAAAAATGAGCAACAAAACTGCATACCAAAGTAATCCAACACCAACTACAAAATCGTCAGATGATTACTTCTAAAAAGAAAATTTTATCAATAACTGACTGTGTGTATTTGTGTATGAGAAATGGCAAGAAGTGGACTTACTGGCAATTACAAGAAACCATAAAAGAGAAAGCTAATAAGTTCTATAGTGAAAACTCAATTGGTGCCGCAGTGAGAGATTTACGTAAAATGCCTGAAAGAAAAAAGTATAATTTGAATACCAATATGGCATTTAACACGGTTAAAAAAGAAGCTATAACTGGTGGAAAAGGATATACATACAGACTAGTAGAAAAAGGTTTTGAAGAATAAGGATGTTTAGAAATATGTTAATTGATATTGATGTAAGTGAAAAAGATTATGAAGAAGTAAAGAAAATGAATTTACAACTCATAGATCAAGCATTTTTTGCAAGAAAAATTAGTGCCAATGTTAAGAGACTTTTATATGAAGTTTGGAATAATGAACCAATTATTACTAAAGAAAAAGAAATTAAAGTAGCTATGACATTGAAACAATATATACAACTTCAACAATTGATGCCCGAAGTATCTGAGGATATACAGAACGGTCTTTTTTTTAAACAAAAACAACATTAAGGTAAAAATATGAAGAAAGAAGATGTGGTCATGTATCTCGGTAATAGAGGGCATGATAAGGATATAAATGATATTACTAAAGCGAAAAGGGTTGATGATTATGTGTTTATACAATTTTCGTACCCTGCTTTACCACTAGAAGAAGATATAGAGTTATATGATCTAACTGATATATATGGAGAATGTGTTGATGCTTGGTTCTCTAAAGACTTTGATTGGGAAGAAGAAAATTTGAAAAAATTAATTAAGCAAGTAGAAGATCAGCTCTACGGATAAATTTGAAAAAAAATAGGAGAAAAAAATTATGAGTGAAGAAAATACTAATTATCAGAAAGAAAAAAAAGGTCGTATGTGGCCTGAAACTGAGGCAAAAGTAATCCGTAAAGGTTCACTAATGCTACAGGGCAAGAAAAGATATGTTGCTATTCTAAAAACATTTATTAATGGCGAACATAAATATGAGTTAATGATGTCTGTTGGGTTGTTACATACTCAAGAAGAAAAATTAAGTCCAAAAAGTCCTGACATAAAAGGGCCAGTTACTATTGATGGTGAAAGTTATTTATTCAGTGGTTGGAAAGAAACATCAGAACAGGGTGTCTCATATACTAACGTAAGTCTTTTGGCTAAAACTAATGAAAAAAACCAAGACTTCTAAAAAAAGATTTGAGGATAGAGAGCATTTAGAAAGTATTGCAAGAATGCAGTGCATTATGAGGTCTTTTCATACGGGTTGTGAATGCAAAGGGCCAACACAAGCACACCATCTATTAAAACCATATGATGGTTCTAGGGGTATAGGATTAAGAGCAAATGACAAAAATGTTATACCCTTATGCTATCACCATCACCATGAGCTACACACCAAATATGGCAGTGAAAAAGAGTTTTTTAATGCTTATGGACTTCCTGATGATACTGGAAAGAGAATAGCTGAAATGCTTTATAACAAAAGAGTTCCAATAAAAATTATTGATAATTCACCATTTTAGACAAAATAAACCTAGTTTTTTATTGTAACTGGTTGTATTTATAAACAAATCATGGTCTAATTGTATTGTTATTTGATAAAAGGAGTTTGAAAAAATGACATTTGAAAAAAGTTTGAATAGAGAATCATTTGATACCAAAAGAAAATTTGGGGTTGAAATAGAATTTATATCAAAAATTTCGCAGTGTAATGCAGTAGCTAAAATTAATGATTACCTAAAAGCAAAACAAGCAGAGGGTAATCCTGTAGCAGATTTTAGATTTGAAAGTGTTTACTACTCTGATTCTAGTAATACTTGGAGAATTAAAACTGATTCAAGCATAAGAGATACTAGTGACTATCCATATGGTCTAGAGTTAGTAACACCAGTTCTACACGGTGAAGCAGACTATGAGAGATTAAAACTAGCTATTGAAGCAATTAATACTAGTCTTTATGAAAATGTGAATGGGCTTGATAGATGGACTAGTGCAAACAGAAGTTGTGGATTGCACGTTCATGTTGGGATTGAGAATTGGAAAATTGGCAACTTTAAAAATTTATTTAAAAGATATGCTAAGTTTCAAAAGACTATAGATTCATTGTTGCCTCATTCAAGACGTGAAAATAAAGGTAATTACTGCAAATCAAATTGGGATTTAGATGGACAACTTTCTGAAATATTCTCTCAAATAAATAAAGTAAGGACAACGTCAAAATTGAAGTCGTTACACAATAACTATACTAGATACGTTAAATTGAATTTACAAAGTTTTTGGAAGCACGGAACAATTGAGTTCAGACAACATAGTGGTACTGTTGATATGGAAAAGATCATAAATTGGTTAAAAGTATGTATGGCTATGGTTGAGTGTGGTGATGCTAAAAGAGCAATAAGACTAAACAATAATCCATTTGAGAAACTAAATGATAATAATTATGATGTTAAAACATTTTTCAATGGACTATCTAAAGGTAGTGACTTAATAAATACTAAATTAAGACTTTTTTATAATAGACGAGTTAAAAGTTTAGAAAACAATAGATCAGGGTATTAATGAAAAAATTAAAATATTACATAGAAGTAGATAATTGTGTTCTTGAGGGAATGAGTAAGGTGAGTATTGCCAAGCAAATGTATGCAAGTTCTAAGGTCTTTCATTTTACTGGTGAACCCTTTGAGAAATGGATAGATAACACAAGCAAAAGAATCAAAATCCAGTATGGATATGATTTGGTTTATGAAGATATAGCCCAGTTCATAGATCAATTAGAACACTATGGGCTAATAAGGAGTGTGCAGTAATGTTGTATTTTGCATATGGAGCAAACTTAAATATTAATGGCATGAAACGAAGATGTCCAAAGGCAAAACCTATGGGTAAGTTTTCGTTACCAAGTCATAAATTAGTATTCAAAGGTGTAGCTGATATTGAAGAACAAGATGGTTCAGAAGTTCACGGTGTACTTTGGGATATTACTGAGGATTGCGAGAAAGCACTAGATCGTTTTGAGGGTTATCCATACCTTTACTTAAAGAGAACATCTTGGAGAAAGATAAACGGTTATGCTGAACCAGTTATGTTCTATGTTATGAGAAATAGCAAAGAATATATTATGCCTAGTACCCCATACTTAGAATGTATAAAAGAGGGTTATGAGGATTTTGACTTAAATATAGAATGTTTAAAAAATGCATTAGACTTCACAAAGAAGAATGATAGAGGTTTTAAACATATCTCTTATAATTGGGGTTCATAATGGGTGAAGTGTATGTAATGCTCAAGGAAGACTTAGTAGCTGTTACTAATAATCCAAAGAAATGGTTAGAAGAACACAATTTAAGCCGACACCATAGATTTCAAGATCAACTTGAAGATTTTGAAATTATTAAGACAAAGGTTTCAGTGTTTGAGGAGAAAAAATGACAGGCGAAGAATTAAAAAAACTTAGAGTTGATAAAGGAATGTCTCAAGGAAGATTAGCTGAATTGTTAGGTTATTACTCTAAAGGTGTACCAAATAGAAGTATGATCGCAAGATTTGAAAATGGTCATGCTTCTATAAATATTAGGATAGCAAACCTAATAAGGATAATTTTGAAATGAGTAAAGCTAGATATAAAAAAGAAACTGAGCAACTCTACGACAGTGTAGATAGCTTAGATGTGCTTATTGGTCTGTCATTAGACATCAATAACATAAACAAAAAACTTTATCCTAGAATTAACTCTACATACCAAGTTCATACAGAAGATCAACTACAATGTTTGGTTGAAATTTATATGAAGTTGCAGAAAGTACAAAACAAATTGTCTAAGGAAATCGGGAAAGCATTTACGGAGCATTAAATGAAAAAGATTAGAGCATACTTAATTGACCCTAAAGAAAAAGAAGTCAATAAGTTGATGATTGATTATGATCCCAATGATGGGTATTTTTGGAAAAAGTTAAAAGGTCATATTGAGTTATTTGATGATGATTTACTGCAGATTATAAGTGCAAACCATGAAGATATAGGCAAATATCAAAGAGATTCAATTTTATTAGATGAAGAGGGTTTATTAAAAGAAGATAAGAAAGAGTTATTTTTATGGTTCATGTTTGAATCAAATTATTATCACATATTGTGTGGTAAAGCATTAGTGATTGGAACACAAGAAAACGGTATATGGTGTAGTCCTGATTACACTGAACAAGACATAAGAGACAGAATACTTTGGGATTGCAATAACTTGCACAAACATCCTAGAATTAAAAACTATTATGAGGGGTAGATATGAATTTTAAACAATTTGAATATGACGAAAAAAGTAGTTATGAGCATAATCTAATGTGCTTCATTAATTACTCTAAATATGAAGTAAGTGAAATAAATGCTAAATATGGTGGTAAGGAAACGTTTAATCCAAAACGTTGTGAAGAAAACTTCCACACGTTGTTTGGTCATAGGGCAGTAGTTTAGACCCTTGTCCTAGTATTACTTACTCTCTTTCAAGCCCTTAGAAGCCAAGTCAGCCACTTCTGAGGGCTTCATTTCTTCTGATTCACTAGCATATTTGATATTTAGCCCTGCTAAAGTACATAAACGGTTTTTTTCATCTTTGCCTTTTTCGGTCAAAGATACTTTGTTGCTTTCTATTTCTACAAAACCATCATCAGCTAAATCCTTAACATAATTCTCAGGAACAGTTTCCTTGAACATTACACTAAGGATTGAACCAAGTCTTTTAGTTTGTTTTTTACTTAATGCCATTTAGACCTCATGCCATTCTTTACCCTCAAATAAAAGTGCTTCGGCTTCTCTACGTCTTATTAGACCTTTTGATATTTCTCCACCTGCTTTATTCCATCTTTTAATCTGATATGGCACTTCCTCATAATTCGTTTTGTTTAACTCTTTTAATAGAGTAGATTCTTTTAAATTTGTTGGGCCCAAGTTAAATGTCCATGCGACAATAGAATCAAACTGATATTGATGTAATGGCACTTTTACTAGATCATTTACATAATTTTCAAACTCAACTATATCCCCATCAAACCTTTCATCAGCATAAGATTGAGACCAAGTATCTCCCTCTTTTACATCTCTAGTTGCGCCCCATCCACACGTCCAAACGTTTGCTTGGCATTTGTATGCTTCTAAACGACAACCCTCAAATTTCTTAATAAGTGATTTTCCTTCTTGTGATATTTCCATGTTATTCTCCCCATGTTCCGTCTTCTCTGACTTTGGCTTTTTTAGTACCACCCCAATATTCAACTGCATGACCCTCTTGTACAAGGATTTTGCAAATGTCTTTACTACTTCCGAGTATATCTTTGTTACCTTCCGTATAAGGGATACCAAGTATTCTGCCATATTTACCTTTACCTAATGATTTGACCTTAAAAGCTCCAGTACATAGTTCAATTAATCTGTCTTTAGCTTTTAGACCTAATGCTTTTTCTTTTAAATTTCTTGTTCTTGACTCAGGAGTATCAATACCTGCTAGTCTTACGCGTTGTTTTTTTAACCACACACCGAACCCCAAGTCTATATCTACATCAATAGTGTCACCATCAATGACTCTTACTAATGAGCAGTTATAGACAAAAGGTTCAGACATAATAATTATTTATCTTTAGCAAAAAACATATTTAAAGCTAAAAAATCAATTAACTTATATGCTTTTCCTAAAAATGCATTGTCCTTTGGAGTAGGTGTTATCATCGCTATTAAAGAAGCAAAGAACACTACCATTGAGACAATACCGAATATATCAATAATGAATGCAAACATACTTACTCTCCATATATGTAGTTCAAGACAAGTCTAGCACATTAATCTTTATCTTTGGAAGTATGTGATGCTCCAAAGTAAAAAGAAATTATGGCACTAGCTAAACCCCCTAAATAACCTAAAACTAGGTTAATAAGTGCCTCTGAGTTCTGTTCAGGTGGTTGTAAAGTTACTAAAAATATATAACCAAGAAAGCCACCAATGGTAGCTACACCTATAATTCTAGCTGTCCAGTCTTTACTAAATGCTTTTCTTGCATCTTGTTTATCTGCTGTTTCAAGAGCAAAAATGTCCACATCAAGTTTTTTCATTTCAGCTTCAAACTTGAGTTCAGCTTCTTTGATCTTAGCTAAATCTTCAGGTGTTGCTTCTGCAACTGCTTTTTCTATAGCTTTAGGATTGTTAGAGCAACCTAAAACATCACATATAACATTACTAGCCATACCACCTAACGGGCCACCTAATGCTGTTCCTAGAGTTGGCGCTACTGCACCAATTATATTACTAAGTAATTCTTTCATTTTCTTACCTCATATGTGTAAACCCCAATTGGCTTACTCTTACCTTTGACCATAATATCATCTAATTTTGTTAAATTATAGGAAGTATTATTTTGAGTAGATTCACCAATGAGTATATCTACCTGTTGTTCTTTAGTACTTGACTCTAAACGGGCACATAAATTTACTGGGTCTCCTAGACTTGTAAACTCAAATCTATCTTCAGAACCCATGTTACCGACAATAGCTTCACCTGAGTTTATTCCTATACCTACTTTTATTTTTGGAAGTCTCTGCATTTTAAGCTCTTTGTTTAATTCCCTTATGCCTAAAATTATTTCAATTGCTGTGTCTATTGCTTTATTCTCATGTTCTTCAACATCTAGAGGTGCATTCCAACAAGCCATCATGGCATCACCTATATATTTATCTACCATACCCTCAGACTCTTTGACAGCATTTGCTTGAATAGTTAATACTTTATTCATTATGTACGTTACTTCTTCAGGTTTAAGTTTCTCTGTTAATGGAGTGAAACCACGTACATCAGTGAACATATAAGTACAATATCTTTTCTCTCCACCTAGTTTCAATAATTCAGGATTGTTTTGTAACCGTTTAACCTGACGTGGGTCTAAGTAATGCTCAAATTGTTTTTTAATCTGTTGTCTTAACTTGAATTGTTCTCTAAACCTAAAATAGAAACTAGTAGAAGCAATAATAAACTGACCTATTAATGACCAAGTAACATCTATTAGTATTCCCTGTTTTATACTCCAATATCCATATGAAGCAGTAGAGATCATCACTAAAACACCCATAGTAACACTAAGGGTAAGTCCGAAATATTGCGTTAGAAGCCAAATAAGAAGCCCTGAAATTACAAAAATTGCTAATTCTAGAGCTAAATGCCAATATGGAATGACTGGACTGTTCTTTACCAGTATAGATTCAGCTAGTGCAGCTTGTATCTTATGAGGTTCTAATAACTCACCACTACTTGTAGATAATTGTGGCATTACACCTTTAGCTGTTACACCAACAAAAACAAATTTGCCCTGAATATCTTGAACACCCATTCCATTTTCCATTTCCATTAATGAAATTTCAGGAGTATCTACCCAAGAAATCCACTTACGACCTAAACTGTCCACCTTTGTCTCTGGAAGTCCTTGTACTTTTATCTCCTCTATCCCTGCTTCATTCGTCTTAATTATGTAAGTATCAGCGCCTACCAGTGTCTTAAGCACTTGGGTTGCAAAACTAGGTGTCCACCCATCAGGAATTTTATATAAAAGTGGTAGTCTGCGAACCAAACCATCTGAGTCTATCGGAGCAGAAACCATGCCCTCTATCATGCTATTTGAAATCTTTGGAATGTTTGGTATATAACCGTTTATTGGTATTCCTGTAGATTCTTCACCAAGAATTACAGTGCCAGTTGGTTTAGGGAAAATATTGGTATCTGAAGAAAATGTGGCGACAACTGTAGCAATTTGGTCAATAGAATCTATGAAAGTGTCATCGCCACCAAATCTGTCCTCATCTATGAATGACACTACCCATCCTACACCAATAGCACCATTTCTTTCAAGTTGTCTTTGTATTTCTGCTAATCGTTGTCTTGGGAAAGGCCACCCACCCTCATTTCTAACATCATTTTCTGTAATATTTAAAATTGTAAAATATCCTGATGGTTCAGGGGTTTCAACAAAAGTATCAAAGGTTTTTAACTTTAATATATCAAGTGCTTTATATTGGAATAATAAAGGAATAACTAATATTGCTAATAAAGGTATTATTAAGAGCTTTGTATAATTCTTATTCTTGATGTTCCACCCCCATTTACAATAATCTGATTACTCTTACCATCTTGTATGAATATGACCGTATAAGCAAGACCACTATCTAAGTCTAGTTGTACACTTTGATTTACCGTTCTACGTAAAGAAATAGTATCGCCAGTAAGTATTGTTGTTATATTGGTTTCTAAGTCTTGTCCAAGATTTGTGCCTTGAACAATATTGTTAGCAAATTGTGACTCTAGTTCATCATCATTTAATTGATCTATTTCATCTATTATATCTAGTAAATCTTCAAAGAAATTGACATCAAGGTAGTCTATATCTAATTCAGTAAAATCAAGCTCAGACTCAGCATCAAGAAAGTCCTCATTTAAGTAATCTATATCAAGCTCTAAAAAGTCTAGAGGGTCGCTTACTGTATTTGTGTATGTTTCCTCTACTACGACCTGCTTTTTAGGTGGTGATACTATGAGCATGTTATTTATTAAATTTGCGTTTAAATCAAGTATTACGGGTTTTGATGGTGGTGTCTCATATACATTTGTTGTGGTAGCTTGATATGGTTGATTTAAAACTACTGAACCTGCAAGAGTACTAACAACTATCTCACCACTAGGCAGTCCATTTTCATCAGGCAATAATATTATTAAACTACGTCCTAATTCATCTACTGTCGTTGTGAATGATGTGCCACGAATTGAGATGTCTGCACTTGGGGTTTTGATTGATATGTTTTCTTTATCTATAGAAGCAAGTTTACCCGTAACAAATTTAAGAGTTCCACTTGCAAAGTTTAGTGATACTTTAGATTTAGATGGATTTGGGTCATAAATATATTCATTTATGATGAGTTTTGAATGTTCAGTTATTCTTACAGTAGAATCATCAAGAAATGTTATAGCAACTCTACCGTTACTTGTTCTTACATCATCTAAAGACCTGATGCCAAATTTTAATTCAGCATCATAGTCTTTATCTCTTATAACTTTTGCATTACCTCTTAACTCAAATATATTTCCAATATTAGCAGGAAGTGTTTCCGCCTGAATCGTCTTGTATGATACAGACAGAGCCACCATTACCACTAGTAATGATTTTGAGCCAGTCAGAAGCAAGAGTTGAGCTTTGTGTAATGTTAAATGTCCTATCATCACCTGTTTGATCTAAATAGAAATACCCATCAGCATAACCAGTTCCGTCAAATGTAATAGTGTTATCATCACCATCAATATCTACGAAAGATGTAGCTGTATCAGAATTTATATCAAAATCTAATGTATTGCTTTCTCCGTTTATAACCCAGTCTAGGTCTAAAGTACTTGCTAGAGCAGATGTTCCTACATTTAAAGTAAAGTCATTACTACCACCACTTACATCAACGTTAATATCACTACTATCAGCACCATATGTATTTGTTGGATCAACTTGTATAGTGAATGTATTGCTATCTCCATTAAATTCAAAAAAACCTGTAAATGAATCAGCAATAATATCTCCTAGAAATTTGTTTGAATCTCCGAGTTGGTTGATGTCAAGTGTCATTGTAGCGCCTGTCAAATTAAATGCAGTCATTGAACCACTGATAGCATCATCTCCACCTATGATATTTGAGCTTCCTAATTGCTCAACATCTAGATTTAATGTTGCTCCTGCTTGGTTTATGTAAATTTCATTATCAGCTATGACATTCAAACTTAACATTAGTAAAAATAATTTTTTCATAATTGTTTATAACTCCAAAAACCTTTTTCTTCGCCTTGTTCAATAAGATCAATAACAGCTGTTTCTATTGCCATTTGTAGAGCTAAGTTGGTGGATTCATTACGAACATTACCACCCTCTATTTCTACGAGCTTTGTTCCTTTTGCCCGAAAGCGAAAGACATCTTGACTAATTGAAGCCGAGTAAATCGTCTTACTAGTTAAGACATCTAATAAAACTACTCCTGTGCTTACAGAAACTAAACGCAAAGATACCGTTACAGTATCCATCCGATATTGCTTGGACATTCCTATCCCCATATATCGTGCGCCTTGTCCACCACTTTGTGTGTTACTTTCATATCCTACCACTGCACCCTCTATGAGTAAACCTGCAAATTGTAATGGAGACAAATTTTCATCTACTTCAAATGCTTCTCTAGTTGATCTAATGATCTGCCTTTCTTTCGTTAAAGAATCTAAACCTATTCTTTCTACTACATCAAAGAAACCACCATTATCACTACCTGCTCGGCTTAAAGCTCTTATTAAATATGTATTTGGTGCTTGTGTTATAGCTGTTGAGAAACTTGCATACATAGAATTACTAAGTCTTTGGCCTGTTTGATCTGTAAATGATTGTGGATAGATAGCAACAGACAGTTTCTTCTCAGGAGCAGGAATTGATGCTAATTCAGGTGTAAATAAATCAAGAACCTCTGCAGGTTCAGGTTTAGCTATAGGTATTATATTGTTATCTAATGGGTCTATTAAAAAACTAGTACAACTAGAAAGTAAAAGAACCAATAGGCACAGTAATTTCGGTCGTGTTACCATCTGAGTCAGTTATCCTTAAAGTTATCATTAAACCATCTTCACTTACAGAGTACTCAATAGTATTTCCCATAAGTTCTAAAATACCACTTGTACTAGGTGTTTCCCCAAATAGAGCATCTACTAATTGTCTAGATAATTGTGCATAAATTCTAGACTCTAAGTTTCTTATGAACCTCGCTAGTGTCGTATTTTCTGCTTCTCTAGCTAATTCGTCTTGATATGCTTCAATTTCAGCTTTTATAGCTTGTTTACGGTTAAATTCTTGGTTTTCTATCGTTAGATAGTGTGCTGATTGATTTTCACCACTGAAGCTAGGACTTTTAAACTTATGTACCATTTTATCTGCTAAAACGGGCAAAACTAATAATGGAAGTAGTAAAACTACACATCCTTTTTTACTTTTATAGTATTTTAAAAAATCATTAGTCTTTTCTTTGATCATCTCTGTCAGCCTTTGCAATTTTGTTACTGTCAATTAATTGTGGCACACCCAAAATTGTCTTTATCAGAGTATCTTGTCTTATGATTTCATTGTCAAGAGAACGTACTCTATCTATTAGTGCCACTAAAATACCATGCTGTCCATCTAACTTAGTACCTAGTCTTTGTTCCATAGCTGTTATTTGTTCTGCTACTTTTTCATCAACAACATCTAATTTTGTTTCCATTCCATCAACAATTCTCATTATTAATTTAAAAATGAACCATCCTAGACCTAAAGCCGCAGCTATAGGAAAACCTACTTGTTGAATAATAGTAACTACTTCATTCATCTACAAAACTAAAAACTAGTATTTACACTAGAAGGAGATTTTATTCCTGCAATTTTAGCATCTAAAGCTGATTTCATACTAGCCACCTCTGTAGAACCTAGTGTAGCTTCTACCCATTCTTGGGTTTTGGTTGCATTTACACTTCCATAAGCCACCCAGTTAGATAAATCAGATGTATCTAAAGCACAAGCACCATAAGTTTCGGCTGTATAATTAACACCGTTTTCATCTTTATCTGAATCAGTTGCTAGTAATCTCCAATGTACAGTATGAACGACTTTGGTTTTACTATTGTGTGTGGGATAGTATTCGTGTTGTTTTGTATCCCATGTATAACTTATTGCCATAATTGAAAATTATACCATCTTTTATCATTCTTTATACATACTGTAAAAATCAGCTATTTCAATTTCACCTGATGTTGGTATGTTGTCATTGTCGCCTGTATCAGATAAAGAGGGTACATAAGAACCACCTCTATAGTATTCTGATATTTCTATTGGATTACTGCCACCCCAAAAAGTCTGTATGTCAGCAAATTCTATTTCTCCACTACTAATACTAAATTGTGTTATCTCATCACCTACTGAACCCGTAAGTTGTCCTGATGGGTCTTGTGGCTCTAATACCCCATCTTTCATAACAGTAAACCTAAGATCATAAGCTGTACCTGAAGATGAAGCTGTAATAGTACAAGTACCACCATGATTACCTGAAGCTCCACTGGTAACACTACACCCTGCAATAGCTAAAGCATTGTAAGTGTAATCTGAAGATTGAAAACCTGAAGGCATATTGACAGTAACATTTATAGTGTCTGATTCTCTAGCATTTTGAGAAGCACTTGCCCCTGCACTTGTAAGATTCATTGTAACTGCTCTAGTCTTAGGCATTTTTTATCTTTTTTAGTTCTTCTACTTCTGCTTTCAACTCTTTAATAGCTTCAACTAAAAGCCCAACAACATTACCGTATCTTACAGCTTTAAATTTGTCATCAGCATCATTAATATCTTCAGTCTCATACACCACTTCAGGTAAGACTTTTTCTAGTTCTTGAGCAATAAGACCTGTTGATTTTGAGCCATCTTCTTTGTAATTAAAGGTTACACCTCTAAGTTGAGAAACTTTATCTAATGGATTTTCTATTGTGACTATATTTTCTTTTAATCTTAAATCTGAAGCTGAACCATAAGCTGTCATATTACCTGCTACTATAAGGTCGCCATCTTCTCCATTAAGATTAAGTCTATTACCACCATTTGAATTATGTCTGCCAACAACAAAGTCTGCACTAGATGAATTGTTTGAATTTGAATCTAAATCAAAATATATAGAACCATAAGAGCTAATTAAAATATCGTCTGCTGCAGTATTTACTAGGTTTCTTGAGAAGATACCATGATGTTGATTAGCATCACCATAAAAAGTAATTCCACCACCTCTAGGCATGTGAATATAGTTTGTTGCTGTAGCACTAGTATTTTTTAAACTAACTGATCCATTTACATCAAGTGTGTCTGATGGTGAAATATCATTAATACC
>TARA_R100000655_G_scaffold25256_1_pt1 | contig 43527 bp, 61 predicted proteins | sample TARA_R100000655 | Tara Oceans TARA_R100000655 (sample SAMEA2622497) | marine metagenome | biome: marine biome (ENVO:00000447); feature: deep chlorophyll maximum layer (ENVO:xxxxxxxx); material: "saline water (ENVO:00002010), including plankton (ENVO:xxxxxxxx)" | depth 90 m
CTACAGATATTCTAGAATCTGAATTATCTACTAATCTATTATTCTCATTTGCATCTACTAACATATCAAATATTATAAGATTAATATTTTCTTTATCAGATATTCTATCTATACTTGAAGATATGTCATACTTATCAAAGTAACTAATAGCATCATTATCTATTATCTTATGTATATAACCCTCGTTCTCACTATAATAGATAGTATTCATATTTTTATTAGTAAATAGCACATCTTGAAATCTACATAAGATTCTAAGGTTTCTACCTCTTCTAACACTCTCTAGTATAAAATAGTTTGGTGTAAAATCTACTATCTTATACACTCTACTAGCTATAGAATCTATCTTAAAACCTGATAGTCTCCTTTCTGAGTTTAGTAATAGTCTATCTATATCTAAATCAACTATTCTATCATCATCGCAATTTAGAAGTCTAGCGTGTCTACTATTTACTAGATAAACTTCATTTGAATAAAACATCTTTCACCTCTCTTGCTATTGTTACTATAAGTTCTTTGTATACTACAAAGACTCCTACGTAATATATGGTAAGTACACTTGCGTGTCCTTCTCCACAAGTACCAAGTAGGTGATGAAGTATCTCTTTCATACTCTCTCCTATTTTGTTGTTATTGTTAAATTCCTTCTTAGATATCTGTTTCTTCTATCTCTCCATCTATCTATTACTCTAACTTTTCTATTCAATCTACTGACCTCTATTTTTTCTACGTTTTACTCTTTCTATCTGTGCAGGTGTTCTACCATTTGCTTTTAGTAGAGCGTTCTTTTTTCTTCTAGCTACTTTAACTAGTTTACTACGTCTCATCTGTTGACTCCTTGTCTATTAGAACCTTGCTAGAGAATCGAACTCTAGTTAGATAAAATCTAATACCATACAAGGTTGTGTATCTCTATTCTTCTGTTATACCTATTAAGTGTTAATCATTCATTATAGCCTCCTTATGAATTTATGTCTATTAAATCTTTCTACCAAGTTTTTTCTTCTATAAGTATTGGTCGTATAATTATCGGGTTTAGCTTCTTACGTTCTCTACTATGATATTTATTCTCTACTACCGATTTGCGTCTCCAAGATTTTATCCTATCAACTTGTTTCTTTAGAGCGATAGCTTTCTCTTTCTTACTAAGTGTAGTAGCAAGAGTTATTCTCTTACAAGTTGTTCTAGCGTCTTCATCTCTAACATTTACAATCTTACTATCTTTATAGGCTTTCTCTCTAATTACTTCTATTATAGTCCATATCTGTAATAAACAATCTGTAAAGTCTTTTATCTCTACTTCTTTTTTATCTACTTCTGCAATTGTAATAGAATATTTACTTGATAGACCTTTGCTATAAGAGATATTAATTTCACCTACACTTTTAAATCTGTAAGAATCAATCGGAGTAGGAGATTCCATATCTACTATTATATTTTCTCTATTCATTTTGCACCTACTATTTAACTATTTTCTATTAAATTCGCATCTACTATTTAACATCTATTAGATACGAAGTCTATAGAATAGTCTAAGTAATAGAGGGCAATATTTCTATTACCCTCAAATTACTCTTTTGGATGTTCTACTTCTCTTCTTTCTTCTTACCTTTCTTAGCTAGGTCGCTCCAATTGTCGTTGAATGATATACCCTTTTCAAGTTCAAATAGATGATTTGAAATCTCTATTAAGTCCTTACTAGAGTTTATCACCTTCTTAGCTTTAAACATAGAATCAAGAGCGTTCCTAAGTTCCTTTTGACTTTCAGTCAATTCGCTCATAGAGTTTAAGTGGTGTAGGACTTGTTTGCCCTTACCTCCTGCGACTTTCTTAACCTCTTTAACTCCTATCGTATCTGTAATAGATTTTAACATCTCAGGTGTTAATCCTTTTATGTTCTTTAAGCTTGTAACCTGTGCTAATTCTAGCTTTTTTGCTGTAGCCATTTTCTTTCTTTCTCCTTTTATTAGTTTGTCTAATGATATATGTCTCTTAGATTTTATCTAATAGGCTGTATTTCTAGCTTATTGAGACTCATTCTCATTAGGCTAACTCCTTGTTGTTTAAAAAATTTCATCGGGACAAACTAGCGATAATATAGGACAATACCTAGAAAATAAAAAAATATATTAAAAGTATAATTGGAGCGTTTTTCAAAAGTCAATAGTTAATTTTAACAATGTGACGTATATCACATTAAAAAAAATATTACTTGCTTTTGTCGTTTATTTTAACTATGAGGTATTTAATGATAATGAGACTCAATCTCAGTTGGGGAAGCTAGTTGTTAATGAGACTCAGTATCAATAAGGCTATTGCTAATGAGATTCAATCTCAATTAAAAAACCAAAAAGCTAATGAGACTCATTCTCAACAAAAAGGGATGGGGAGGGGGGTATCACGCTAATAAGGCTGACACACAATCTACGGCTATTTTTTAGGAATAGGAGTGTAGTTTGCTTGTAAATACCTCTATATCAATGATTTCCAGCGAATCTGCGTTCTGTAGTCTGCTTACTATCTCTGCTAATTCACCTATAGTTTTACTTGTAGGCTCTAAAATATCTATTACTTTCATTTTCATAGCTAGTTTTATAGCTTCATTAATATTTATATGGCTACTCTCTTCCATAAAATTATTATTTAGTGCGTTATCAAGCCTAGTTTTCTGAGTTTTCATTTTTTCAACCTTTTTCCTTTATTGAATATACTGATAAAAAGTTGATTAAAACAAGTATTTTTAAAATATTTTGTAAATAGTTTTAAATAGCACCTAGTGTAAGAACTAAGAATAGCTTTATTTGGCTGTATTTGGTATACATATGGCTATTTTATTAAAAAGTCTAGTATACTATCGTATGTTTAGTTTTTTAGCCAATTTTGGAGGAATTTGGGACGCATTGTAACTTACTCTATAATAAAGGTAGTCAAGTATCTCGTCTTCTGCTTCGTTACCCCTCACTCCTGCTGTCTGGGTTACCTTCTCTATCTCGTATTCCTTCGTTACTACGTCTTCTATCTCTTCCCATTTCACATTTTGAAACAAACTCTCTAGATTTAATTCTTCTGTTTGTGGTTGAAGACTTAAAAATCCTTTCATAATTATTGCGATACCTATTAACATCGGATGTCCTATCTCTATCTCCTTTTCCATTCATTTTCTTTCTTTGTATATTACGTTAGTAATATATTTCTTTCTTTTATTTAGTAAACTAAGTAGTTCCGTGGCTTAAAGCCCGTATAAGTTACTAACAAAAACACTATAAAAGCAAGTACTTTTTTAAAAAATAAATAATACTTGTACTATTACTGTATATATCTATATATTTACTATAGGAATATGGCAAGTATATTAAACATAGCTAGAAGTTATTGCTCTAACTGGGATGCAGGTAAGTGTATAGGCTGTGTATTTAGTAAAAAAGATGATAAAGTTTTTGTTACTCTTGATTCTAAACTGAGTGGCAAGCCTTGTAGAGTAGAGAAAGGATGTGAGTTTTTTGATTCTGTAGTCATACCGGGAATAACTGATGATAGAATAAGACAGTCTGCTAGATTGTTTAGGAGGAATAAATGAGAACAGCAGTTGCAGTAGTAGCAATGATATCTGGAAAGCTTTGGTTTTTTATAGAAGCCTTAGTTTTAATTTGCTTAATTAAATTAATAAAAGGGGTTTTTAATTGAAGAGAGCAATAGTAACACCTGACAAGCATTTTCCATTTGAGGATAAAAAAGCTATAAAGGTAGTATGTAAGGCAATAGAACTTGTTAAACCTGACATATACGTAGATTTAGGAGATACAGGAGAATGGGAGTCGGTCTCACATTGGCAATGGAAAAAGAAAAAAAGACCTCCATTAGAATATCAATTGCCATTCGTACATAAAGAAATAGAAGCTGTTAATAAGGGAATGGATATAATAGATGCATCCCTAGATAAGGCAGGAACCAAGGAACGTCATTTTGTGGAGGGAAATCATGAAGACTGGCTTAACAGGTTTGTTGAAGAAAACCCATACTTGGCTAAAGAGATGCTCGTTAAAAATGCTCTTCGTCTTAAAGAGCGTGGATACAAGTACCATAGGCTCGGAAAAATGCTCAAGATTGGTAAGATTAATTTCTATCACGGGCATCATTTTGCAGGAGTTAGCCACACTCGTAATCATCTCCTTCGTCTCGGTGGTAATGTTATGTATGGTCACCATCACGATATTCAGCAAAGCTCTATTACGCACATTGATGGAGTCAAGTCAGCGTGGTCGATAGGGTGTTTAAAGGATATGAGAGCTGAGGCTAATGAATGGCTTGGTAACAGACAACATAATTGGCAACATGCATTTGCTATTGTAGACTTTCACAAGAATGGTAACTTTAATGTAACAATACATCAAATAGTAAATGGTGTCAGTACTGTTGACGGTAAAGTTCTAAATGCAAAGTAGGAAGATAAAGAAGAAAGACCATCTTTTATTTGACAATATAAATGAATTTAATCAGTTTATGCCTAATACTGAGGTTGTTTCTGATTGGCGTGATGGAAAAGAAAAAGATTGGGTGCTATGTGATGACGGTCAAGTATGTCAGATATTAAAAAGAAATACTTTAAAGAAAGGTGATAGGATTAAATATGACTATGTCAGAACAGTAATAGGTACTTTTATGTGTAGTGGCAATTATAAAATGTCCGGAGACATGAGAAAGAATATGTATACATTTAGTCCTAAGTATGATACTGCATACAATGCTAGAAAGAATAGAAAGAAAGCCACTAAGAATGAGTTTTTATTTGCTAAGTATGTAGCTAAGGGCGATGATATGGTAGATGCCTTTATGAGTGCATTTCCTGCTAATAGCAGAAAGTATGCAGAAAAAGAGGCTAAATTTTTAATGAACACTAAAAGGGTAAAAAATTTGATACGTGAAGAAATAGATAAGATAATGAATGAGGCTGATATAACCCCATTATATATCTTAGAAAAAATGAAAGACATAATAGAGTCTACAACATCTAGAGATAGCGATAAAGTGTCTTTATTAAAAGAGTTGGTTTCTATAGCTGGAATGAAAGATACCGATACAAAGTCTGAATCCGTCACAGTATTTCAAGGTTTCTCACCTGAGCAACTAGACGCTATAGGAAGTGGTGGAAATAAAAAACTGGCTAGTGCCAAAAGGGAACTGAAAAGCTAATGAATCTATATGATATAGTCATTAAGGTATTAGAAAACGCAGATGAAAATGATATGTCCTTAAAAGATGATATGTCAAAACAACTGATAGCTACTGATATATATGACCTATTCTATGAGAATCAAGTTTATTCTAGTTTTGTTGATAGTACCTACCTTGAGGATATAAAAGACTATTGGCATTTCAAAGAAGACTTATATGAAGAATAGTAAACTAGCAGTATACGGAACACTTAGAAACGGTAGACGAGATACTTGGAAAGTAGATGGTTATGAGTTAGTGTTTCCGGGTCATAGAAATTTTCCAGCCGCTATGGTTCGTGATGAAAGCAATGGTTTGGTTGTAGAGGTAATAGATATTGATGACTTTGATTTAAAAAGATATGATGATTATGAAGGCTTAGACCATGGTCTATATGAAAGAAGAAGAGTTAAAGCATATAATAAAAAAGAAGAAGTTGACGCTTGGATGTATACAATAGGAACTGCTTTGATACAAGGCAATAAAGTATTTGAAATAGTTCCTAATAAAGACTGGATGTGTGAAGAATGCCTAAAGCTCCGAACATAAATAAAAATAACGTATCAGAAAAAGAACGTGTACTAGAACTTGCTAGAAGGGACATAGTTTCTTTTGGTCAGTTGTTTCTACCTGAAGACTTTATGAAGTCTACCCCAGCCGCATATCACTATGAATTAAATGACTTGCTTTTAGATGACACTAAAAAAAGAAATTGCATTATACTTCCTCGTGGTCATAGTAAATCAACTCTTGCTAAAACAGCTTTACTATATCATTTATATTTTAACCCAGAAGGTAAAAAAGAATTTATAGCTTGGGTAGCAGAAGAGCAATCTCAAGCAATAGACCATATAAAATATATACAAAATCATATAGAAGTAAACCCTGCTTTAAATTATTACTTTGGTGACATACGTGGTTCTAAATGGACAGAAAAAGAATTTACTACTAGTAAAGGAGATAGGGTAATAGCAAAGGGAACATCTCAAAGACTTCGTGGTAGGTCTCAGTTAGGTCTTAGGTATACAAAAATAATATTAGATGACTTTGAATCTGAGTTAAATACAAAAACACCAGACAGAAGAAGGGAAATTAAAGAATGGGTTATGTCTACTGTAGAGCCAGCACTTGAAAACTCTGCTGGTAATGAAGGTTCTATATGGCTAATAGGAACTATAGTTCACTACGATTCTTTTTTACAAAGTATATACGATGGATATGTTGAGGCTAAGAGAGATAAAAGAGATTATGCTTGGGATGTTATGTATCATAAAGCAATTGACTCAGATGGTAATGTTTTATGGAGCAGTTACTTTAGTAAAGAAAAGTTAGCAGATATAAGAAGAAGATTTGAAGATGTTGGATTAGCACACAAGTTTGCACAAGAATACTTAAATGAAGCAAGAGATTTAGAGAATGCTAAATTTAAAACTGAAAGACTAGAATATTATGACCATGAATTTGAAAGTAGAGATGGGTATACGTATATAGTAAATAAAGATGATGCTATACCCGTAAACATATATATGGGGGTTGACTTAGCATACGAAGCTAATGAATCTAGTGACTATCAAATAATAATGGTAATAGGAATAGATAGCGATAGAAATATATACGTTATAGACTACATGAGGGAACATTTACCATTGTATGACATGCCTGAGCATATACTTGAGTACGCAAGAGAATATTCTCCTGTAAAACGTGTAAACGTAGAACATGTTGGTGCTCAAGGTATAATTAAAGATGCTGTCAATGCTCTTTCAAGTAAAGAAAGAAAGGTGGCTCCGGGAATAGCACTTGGAGTTAGACCGCCTAGTGGTATAAAAAAAGAAGACAGACTAGAGTCTTTACTTGCTCCCATAGTAAATAGAAGAAAAATGTTTATAAAAAGAAGTCATTCTAGTTTAGTTGATGAAATGTTTCAATTTCCAAAAGGTAAAAATGACGACATACTAGATGGTCTTTGGTATGCTATAAATAAAGCCAGACCTCCTGTTAGTAAGAAGTTTAACGCCATTGACTTTATAGAAAACAAAACAATAAAGCCTGTAAAAGAAACAACTAAAAGAGTTATCTCTTGGGTTACTGGACAAAAAATATAAAAAAGTACTTGATTTATATATATATACTTTTGTATATTACAAGCTAAAAAGAGAGGTGTATCCATTTCTAGTATAAGGGAGTTAGAAAAAAACGAAATACAACACTCTGAAGTTAATAGACAACTTTGGAGAATGTGGAGAGATGCTAGGTCTGAGTGGGATGTAGAAGCTAGGGATTCTATTGATTTTTTTCTAGGTAATCATTATTCACAAGAAGAGTCTGACGCCTTAAGAGCTGTTGGGCAAGGTGATTTTGTAATAGACCGTGTATATGCGGCAATAGAAAAATTAAAATCACTATTAACATCTAGGTCTCCTAAGTATAGTGCTGTAGGTAGAGAAGACTCCGATAGTAGAATATCTAATGTATGGAGAACTGTACTAGAATATATATGGGATATATCTGATGGAGATACTCAATTCAAGCAAGCTGTTCATGATTATGCGACAGCAGGTATGGGTTATCTGTATGCATATATAGACCCTGAAGCTGATTACGGTAGAGGTGAAGTAAAGTATACATACCTAGACCCATTTAGAGTTTATGTAGACCCAGCATCTAGGCATAGATATGCTGACGATGCATCTGGTATTATACTATCTACTATATTGACAGAAGACCAACTTATTAATATGTATCCTCAGGTAGAACCATACCTAGAAGAGCTTGAAACTTATTACGACGAAGAAGACTACCCTACAAGTGGTAGAAAAAATTCATCTCAATCGTTTACTCCAGATAGTGTATATGAATCAGAGTATAACAGAGTAAACAAATATAGAATACTAGAAAGATTTACAAAGATAAAAGTTCCCTTTTATAGGGTGTTTAACAAACAAGATGGTTCAGAAGTAATATTAGATATAGAAAAATATTCAAACTTTATAGAATCAGAAAACGCAAAGCTTTTAATACAAGCCGAAATGGTAGAGATAATTGAAGTTATGCAGACAAGAATTAAAGTCTCTGCAACGGCTGGTGATATTTTATTATATGAACAAATATTAAATACAGACATATATCCGATAATACCTGTTCCTAATATATGGACAGGAACACCTTATCCAAAGTCTGATATATCAAAAGTTAAAGACTCACAAAGACTTTTGAACAAGCTTTTCTCTCTCACTCTCTCACACGCTCAAGCTTCTGCAGGACTTAAGTTAATGGTTCCAGAAGGTAGCGTAGATGATTTGGGGCAGTTGGAGCAGGATTGGGCTAGACCTAATGCTGTTATACCTTATAACCCTGAGTTCGGTGCACCACATTTCCCTGCCCCACAATCACTCTCTGGAGAGTTTTATAATTTAATGAGTAGGATAGAGCATTACATAGATTTAAGTTTCGGTATTCCAGAACTTATGCAAGGCTTTAAAGAAGCCGCCCCTGAAACAGTTCGTGGTACTGCGATGTTAGCCGAGATGGGTGAGACTCGTGGTAAATCAAAATTAAGGGATATCGAAGGAAGTTTGACAAGGTTAGGTAAAAGTTTATACAACCTAGCTAGGGGTCATTACACTTACGCAAAGACGTTTAGAATCGTACAACCTAATAATGATATTACAGAGTTTACTGTAAATATGTACGATGATAGAAGTCAGGAGATTAATGCCATTTCAAATGACATCACCGTCGGGCATTATGACGTGAGGATTATATCAGGTTCAACATTGCCTTCTAATAGGGTCGCTGAATATCAGATGTACCTAGAGGCTTTTCAAATGAATCTGGTAGACGATGTCGAGGTTTTAAAGAAAACTGAAATCTTTGACAAACAAGGTGTCTTACAGAGAAAGGGTCAAATGGCTCAAATGCAGTCTTATATTCAACAACTCGAAGCTCAAGTTAAAAAACTTAGTGGAGACCTTCAAACAGCAGAGCGTGAAACGCTTAGTTCTAGAAAGAGGGCAGAAACTGAGAAGTTTAAAAGTAGGCTTAATGAAATTCAAAATGATACCAAATTTAAAAGTAAGGTTCAGGTTGATAATCTAAAAAGAATTGTTGATTCAGAGACTCAGGCTGTAAGCTAATGAAAACAGAAATAGTGGGAACGTTACTCGGTTCTGCTTTTATAGACATCTTTAAATAGGTGATGCTAAACTAAAAGAAATCGGAGAATATAATGGAAGACACTATGCACGAAAATACCACAATAGAAGGTGTAGAAGGCGAAGTTTTAGAAACAGTTGTTGAGCCTGAAAATGTTGGTGGCAACCCAGTAGAAGCTACTGGAGAAGTAATTGATGAGGCTAAAAAGTTTCAATCAATGTACGATAAAAAAGCCGCTGATTATGATAAGCTTAATAATGAACTTGAGGAGCTTCGTAAGTATGAACAACTAGGAAAGGTTTTACAAGATAGACCTGATGTAGTTGAGGCAATGAGAAACACTTTGAGTGGTAATGCGGCTAGTAAAGAAGAAGCTCCTAAGGTTACAGAAGATTCTTTTGACCCTTGGGAAGCTTATTACAAGCCGGGTTCACCTTCGTATGAGATGAGGGTGACACAAGAAAAAGCTGTTGCACAGCAAGCTGTACAAGAACAGATGGCTGGGTTTCAGCAACAGATGGCGATAAATAACTTGAAGCAAGATTTAGCTACTAAGCATGGAATATCAGACCCAAAGATGGCAGAAGATTTTATACAGTTTGCTACAACACCAAGAGAAGAAATTCCTTTGGATATGTTAGTTGATGTATATAGAAGGTATAAAGGTGGTGAGGAAAAAGTATCTCCAAACTTAGAGGCTGTTCAAAAGACTCAAACAATTCCAACTACGGCTGGAGTAGTTCAAGGGTCTGCACCTGAACAACCAAATGAGCTAGATGATGTATGGAAAGGAGTTATGAACTCGTCTAGAAATACTAAAATATAAACAAGGAGTCCTAAATGTCGACTTACAATCAAGGAATTGTAAATGTTGGTGACCCGGGTTCAGCCGCTTCTGGCTATCATACTCGTAGGTTATTCAACTTTAGTGACCGTGTGGCGGACTTGGCTCCAGATGAATCACCATTTTTCGTGTATCTCTCAAAGGTAGCTAAAGTTCCTACGGATGACCCACAATTCCGATTTTTAGAAGATAGAACAAAAATCTCTATGACAGACCGTTCTTTCTTACTCAAAGGTGAAGAAACCATTCCTGCGGCTGGTTCTTCATTAGTTTACAACGTAGATTCAGGTGGAGGTTCAGTAGATTGGCTTATCAAAGGCATGGTCTTTGTTATTGGTCAGGAAAACTCTAGTGTCTCAGACCCTGTAATCGTAAGAATAGAGTCAGGACCTGTTGACAATGGTACTGATACTAGTTTTACAGGAAAAACAATTTCAGGAGCAGATGCAGGTGGAACTGTTGACAATGCTAAATGTACTGTTATTGGTACATCTTTCGGAGAAGGTTCTGGAGCACCAGATGTATTTTCTGAAGAGCTAGATAATGATTTTGGGTTTACTCAAATTTTTAAAACAGCTTGTGAAATGTCTAATACTGCAAGAGCAACTCGTTATCGTGGTTACGCAGATGAGTTCCAAAGAATTTGGAATCTTAAACTTCGTGAGCATAAAGTAGATATTGAGCGTGCTATGCTTTTTGGTCAGCGTGCATCTACAGGAGGTATACAATATTCTGAAGGTATAGCTGGTCACATTCTTGCAAACGGAACAGCAGTTACTGGAACAAGTGACTTATCATATAGTTCAGGAACACCATACTATAGAAGTGCAACAACGGCACAGTTAACATACGACAGAATCCTTAGTGATTTTGAAGTTGTTTACGACCCAGCACGTGGTGGTACAGATTCTAAATTAGCACTAGCTAGTTTACCTGTGATTACATTTTTCAATAAACTTGGAGCTGATGCATTTTTAAATACATCTTTAGTATCAGGAACAAGTACAGCTGTTAATGATGTATCTAACTTAAGGTACAATATGGAAAAAACCCAAGGTTCTTTTGGGCATACAGTTCTGCAAATTGAAACTATTCACGGTACAATGAATCTAGTTAAAGAACCTCTGTTTAGAGGTTTTGCTTCTGGTTTCTTATGTATGGTTGATATGGATAATGTAGCTTACAGACCATTGGTAGGTAATGGAGTTAATCGTGATACTCAAATCATGACTAACGTTCAGTCTGCTGACGAAGACCTTCGCAAAGATATGATTTTAACTGAGGCTGGACTAGAGGTTTCTCTTCCTGAAAGTCACATGTTAATTCACTTACAAGGAGTTTAATAATGGCTAGAGCAAGTTACTTAGAGCAAAATAGTGGAGCAACTTTTGGACATAAAAAGAAAGTTGTAAAGCTTGGAGCCGCATATCAGCTTTTAGAAGAAGATAGTGGTAAGATTTTCATGCTAGATTCAGCTACTGAATTTGCCACTACACTTCCTGCTGTTGCAGATGCTGGAATTGGATGGTACTGCAAGATAGTAGTAGATGCCGCACCTTCTTCCGCTTCTTACACAGTTGTAGAAAAAGCCGCTTCTGATACAGATGTTATTATTGTAAATGGTATCAATGAATTAGAGGTTGACACATCAGATGATGGGCCATATAGTGCTGGTTGCACAACTATAACCTTTGCAGATGGCGTAGCTGTCCAAGGAGACTTTATAGATGTATGGTGTGATGGTGAAAACTATTACGTTTCAGGTCAAACTAAAGCAGATGGTGGAATAAGCGTAGCTTAAACTGAATAAATAAAGTTAACAGTAATTAGAACTGTGGGGGTTATCGAATAAAGGGTAGCCCCCAAATCTAAGGAGAAAATATGAATTGTATACATTGTAAAACACCTAATACAGAACAATGGTTCTACTGCAGAAGCTGTGGCAAAAAAGCTTCTGAGTCTGTTTATACTACTAATTTATTTATGCAAAGTGAGATAGGTAAGAGAAGTGATATAGAGTTTTCTACAGTTAGTATGGACAGTCATATAGATAAAATTAATAAAGATAAAATTACAAAAAGTAATAAGTTTTGGAAAGAAAAAATAAAACAAGCAGGGGTTAATTAATGGCTACTTTTGAATCTCGAATTGCAAGCCTTACTGGAAGAGCTCCTAGTACTTCAGCAGAGCAAGATGAGTTAGCACTTTGGATTACTGATGGAGCCGCTGAAATACTAGATTCTTTACCTCAAAATTTAGTAGAAAAATATGCAACCACAGTTACTACTTTAAATAACTCAACAACTACTGTTACAGGTATAGGTGCAAAAGGTAGACTTGCTGGAGTTTTTAGATTAGATGCTGATAGTAGTGGTGTAGATAGACCTTGTAGGTTCGTTCCTACTTCAAAAAGAGGTCAAGTTCAAGATTCGTCTGATATGAATTTTGCTACAGCTACTGACCCTGTTTACTTATACTACGATGAGGTACTAGAGGTTTATCCTGTTCCAACAGCAAATCAAACAGCTAGAGTTCTTTTCAATGATTATTTAACTATATCAACTTCAGATATTACAAGTTCTGATATTACCGACCTTAATTCATTACCTAAAGGTTCAATTAGGCTTCTTCTATTGTACGGTGCTATTAAATCAATTCAGCATTATATGATTGAGCTTGCACGTGACACAGATGTAGTAACTGCTATTACTGCTGTTAATACAGAATTAGATGAAACTCAAGCTATATGTGATTTAATTAATACTCAAGTAACTGCCGCTGTTACCCAACTCGGAGAATCTGCAACTCAAGTAGATGCCGATGTAGATACTGCATTAGCATCTATTAAAACAGAGATAGACAAAGTTGATGAAATAATATTACTAGCACATGAAGAGTTTGATGAAGTAGCGGCAGAGGTTAGTTCAACTGCTACTTCTCCAATTACACAAGCAAGAGCGGCTGTTCCGAGTGCAATATCAATAAGTGATTTAAGTATATCTGCATCAGCACCAAGTGCACCTAGCTTGGCTACGTTGTCTTATTCAAATGCCAGTAACGCAGATGCTAGTTCTAGTGCTGTAAGCCCTATTACTGTTTCTACAGTCTCTGTTGCTGATACAAGTGGAAATGTGCCAACATATACAAAGCCTAGCACTACAGTTAATTTTGGAAGTGGCAATAATTTTGATACTTTATTAGGAACAAATGAAGATATCGAATTAGCTTCTGTTGAATTGCAAAAACAAAATCAACTACTTAGTGCTTATAGTACAGACATACAAAATGAATTAAATGAGTATAATAAAGAGAATGTAAGGTATCAAGCTAGTGTACAAGCAGAGCTTGCAAAACACAATACTGATTTACAAGTAGCGTTGAGACAGGCACAAGTCAATGCGGCTGATGCACAGCAAGAAGCATCTCAGGCAACAGATGTAGATAAATTTAATAAAGCACAAGACCAAGCATTAGATTTACAAAACAAAGCACAAGCTTTGCAGGCGGCAATACAAAATAACGATGATTTAGTTTCAAAATTCAATGCTGAAATAAGCAAGTATAATGCTGAGGTAAATGATGCAGTTCAGGAATACCAAGCCAATATACAGCAAAAAGTTCAAGAACTAGAATCTAGTATTAAAATACAGTCATCTTATTATCAAGAAGCTCAAGCTAGAATAAACGCAGGAAATGCTTTTTTACAGCAAGCACAGACAACGATTTCTCAAGCTGGTGCATATGCAAATGAAGTAAACGCTAGAATGTCTCAAATCGGAGGATATAGTCAAGTAATAACTGGATATATAAGTGCGGCTCAAGGATATGCAAACGAAATACAATCAAAAATTAATATAGCACAAGCTTATGGAAATGAAGCTCAAGTTAGGTTAGCTCAAAATACATCGAAATATGAACAATATTCAAGGCTTGTTGATAAGTATCAAGCTGAATACAAAGAAGGCTTAGGCAAGTTAAGGTAGAAAAGTATGGCAGTACATTCAATAACGGTAAAAGAATTAATAAGTAGGGTTCGTCAAGTTTTTCCAGATGCTCCTGAAACATATATAATAAATTTAATAAATGATGCACTAGTTGAAATAGGTATTTATAAAACTAAATTAGTACACGCTAAGATAAGCACAACTGCAGATAAAATGTATTATGATTTACGTGACGGAGCACAAGACTCTTCAGGAAATTCACTAGAGGTTAATAAAGTATTAAGAGTTTATTTAATGGATAGTGAAGGTGACTATATACTAGTTCCTAGGTTAGTTGATAAAGATTTACTATTAGCAGATTTTACAAGTGAAGACAACATAAACACAGCAGATTAATTATGGCAAGTAATATAAAATACCCAGACAATCAAGCAATGTACTTTTTACATGGAGATTCATTAGGTCTTGTAACTAAAGTTGACTCTAGTGGAAATGGTAGAACTAGTTCAAGAAAGCAATGGAAAGCTATATCTGAATCTATTACAGGAGGAATACTAATACATTATTACGCTGAACCAAATTCAGTTCTTAATTCATCAGGTACTTTAGATATAGATAATGCATTAGAAGGTTCAGTAGTTGATTATGTAAAAAAATGTTTGTATATGGACAGGGCTGGCTCCACATCAGATGCTAATGTAGCACAGGTGTCAATGGCTATGGCAACTCAACATGAAAGAAATTTTAAAGATACTATAAAAAGACATAGTGTTAGAAGAAAAGATAAAGTTGGTGGAAGTAGAGTAATAAAAGTACCAAATTTAGTTTAATAAATATGCCCATGAGAATACCCAAGCTCGGTAAGGCATACAAGGAGGAAACAAGATGGGAATACAAAAATATAGTGTAGTAGAGTCAGGTAATGTTGGACTAGGTCAAGCTGGTTCACTTTTAGAAACTGGAACTACTGCGATTTCAGGAAAGTCAATTGTGGCTATTTCATTTTTAGAGGATACAGTTTTTACTACTTTAACTCCGGGAAGTGGAACTAATTTATTTATAGGTGACTCAAATAATAATGGAGACACATCAGATAGTATTACGTTTCCGCAAGGAATGACAATATATGGACGTTGGTCTGCTTTTACACTTGCTAGTGGAAAAGTAGTGGCATACTTAGGGTAGTTTATGTTAGGATTAGGAGTATCCTTATTAAAGGGTGCGGTAAAAACCCTTACTTACGTTAAAGACAGTCTTAAGTTGTTCTTTGATTTTAGTAACAACTCCCCAGACTTCTTATTAGATGGTAGCACATCATTTGATGGTGTTAATGATTTAATTAATGGTGGAACATTATCAGATGCTTTTAAAAATGTTGCTAATATGTCTGTATCTGTATGGGTTTATCCACAACATTCAGCAGATGCTGGTGATGATTATCATTCTATTGTAAATCAATGGGACCATAATACAAGTACAATGTCTTGGGGTTTATGGCTAAAAGCACCCAATAATTCAACTGATGCACATATTCATTGGAATGATGGTACTGCCGTAGAGGATGCTAGTGCTACTGTTCCAGTAAATGAGTGGAGTCATATTGCAGTTATAAAGAGTGGTACAGCAGTTAAACTTTATCATAATGGTTCTGAAGTTCATAGCGGTACTGGTTCAAGTACAACTGGAAATCATAGTGAAGATTTACTTATTGGAGCACAAGCCGAAAGTTCTCCAGTAGTGTTTTTCAAGGGTAAAATGGCGAATATAGGACTTTGGAATAAAGTCTTATCAGTAAGTGAGCTAGAAAGTATAAAGTGGCGAGGTGCTTACTCCGAATTAAAAAACACAGAACTAACCAACCTTGTATCTTGGTATAATTTACAAGGCGATGTATTAGATAGTGCTGGAAGTAACAACGGAACAAATAATGGTGCTACGCTAAATTCAAATTCTTACTCTGGAGGTTCGCCATTTAAACCAAGAGTTAGAGACTTAGCCACTCCAAGTTCAACTGACCCATTAAACTTTGGTGAGGTGTACTCTGGAAGGGCATTGAGTTTTGATGGTAGTAATGATAGAGTGGTTATATCAGATGATTCAAGCCTTGATTTTGGTACTGGTGACTTTAGCGTATCTCTATGGTTTAACACTTCAAATGGTGGTCGTTTATGGCAAAAACATACTAATACCGCTAATGAAATTGGTATGTTTATGGATGGAACAAGATTTAGATTGTTAGCAGAAATAAGTGGCTCTGTAAAAGTTCATTTACAGATTGATGAGGATTTCAGAGATGGTAATTGGCATCACGCTGTAGTCGTATGCGATAGAGATTCTACTTCTAATTCTAAAATATATATTGATGGTCTATCTCGTACATTAGGAACAAATACAGTTGATAGTGGTGCTAACAATTTTGATTATGGAGATTTGTATTTAGGAGATAGAAATACATCTGGCGATGGATTATATACTGGAAAACTTAACAGTATAAAGTTTTTTAAAGATGTAGTATTGTCAGAATCTCAAGTACAAGAACTATACACTAATCCAGAGCAAATACTACCAACTGGAATTTCTGCATCAAATCTAAAGTTAGACCTACCAATGCAAGAAGGTTCTGATGATTATGTATATGATGGTAGCGGAAATAAGAATGATGGAACCATCTCTGGAGCAACTTGGGCAACTGGTGAAGAATATGGCTACCAAGCAAGTTTAGTACGCTCAAATACTCCGATGATATTTGATGGCAATGACTTCGTTACCATACCTAAGCTAACTATTAGTGGAGACCATACTGTATCTGCTTGGGCTAATATAATATCTCAAGGTGTTGTAGTTGGAGGTTCTGGAACTAGTGGCGTAGATAGTAATGCAATCTATCCTAATAGTAATACTAATATTTTTTATAAGTCTGGAAGTGGTTCTTTTTGCTCTATACCAATGAATAGTGGTGTATCTCTTATAGGTAGCGGATGGCGACATATTTTAATAGTAAAACAAACTGGTAATGATGTTAAAGCTTATATTGATGGTGTTTTTCAAACATCTTCAGTTACTTATAGCGGAGCTTTATCAGATGACATAGACATTAATTTTATAGGAAAAAGAAATACTGGTGGAATCATAAATGCAATTATTAATGAAGTTGCTGCTTGGAATACTGCTCTTGATTCTGATGCAATAACTGCTCTTTATAACTCTGGTGTGCCTTTGCTACCAACATCTGATTCAGGTAACTACGATAATTCAAGTGCATTGCAAGGATACTGGCGTAATGATGGCAACATTACTTGGACAGATAGAAGCACTAACTCTAACAATGGTACTGTTTCTAGTACTACAGTATCATCTATAGTTATCCCAGAAGGAACTACGTCAGGCAGAGATAATCAAGGATTCTTGCTATCAGATACCCATCAAAATTCATTAAGACTTCACGATAGTGAGTATGTAAGCGTTCAAGATTCGGAAGTGTTGAGTTTCGGAGATGGAACTGACGATACTCCTTTTAGCCTTGAAGCGTGGATTAAAATGGACGATGCACAAAAATTTCAAATCTTTGCGAAGGGTGTATATTTTTCAACAACAGAATATATAATGGAAGTCAATAATGATAAAAAATTGAGATTGAATATTTATGATGATGGGGAGGCCAACCTTCAAATTACTTCTTATGAGACAGTTTTAAATACTGGAGTATGGATTCACGTTTGTGCAACTTACGATGGAAGAGGGGGTAGTTCTGCTAATTCTGGTATAAAATTATATGTCAATGGAAGTAGCGTAACAGTTGATACAAGTGTTACTCATGGAACTTATGAAGCGATGCACAATGAAGGAGGAGATTTACATATAGGTAGAAATGACTCTGATTATGCCAAAGGATTGATTGACGAACCTCGCATCTACTCTAAAGAATTATCAGCATCAGAAGTATTAAAAAATTACAATATAGGAAAAGGTAAACATTCGTAGGAAATAATTATGAAAGGACAATACACACATTACATTCTAATGCCTAATACAGATACTGCAAAGGCAAAGGTAATTACTAATAGATACGACTGGACTTCGCTTGACGAACCAGACTATCCTACTTCATCAAATACTAACGCTGAGATTAAATCTTTTTGCGATACTTGGAAAATTAATTATAATAGTAGCGATACAAAATCGCAGTTATTAAATAAAGTAGAAGGTGCAAAACCGGTTGGTAATACAGTAAACCATAATGCAAAAGTATCTGACTTAAATGAAAGGCACCCACATTACTTTGCTCCAAGAGTTTCATCAGATAAAACAGAAATGGTAATTAAATCAGATTTTACGATGGCAGAATTAAATGCTTTGCCTACTGGATTTACTGCTTACACGAATGAAGAAATTAAAAATTATATAGCAACATCAGATAAATGGAAAGTAGATGAATGAAAACATTAGTTCGAGTTATGGCTTTAATGTTAATTACAAGTTTTTTAGGGTGCAGTCAGGGGTGGAGCGTAGGAGGTGTTGCTCTTACACCGCAGGATACCGTTACAAATACAGTTTTTATAGAAATAATGGGGACTGATTCTTCTCTTCATTATTACCATGATAGAGTTTATCAAACTAGAAACTGGTGTTGGGTGCATCATCAGTATGAAGATGTGCAATTAATTGATGAGTGATATTAAAACAGCTAGAAGTTATAGAGGTGCTGTTGTTGATGACAATGCAATAATATCAATCAATTTACGTTGGATAGCACAAGGAGTTATACTAATAGGAACATTAATATATGGATACTACAGAATTGAAACTAGAATTAAAACATTGGAAAATCAAGTTGCTACTGCTGATGAACAAATTGGGAATTTACTTGATAAACATATCTTGGAAGAAAGGACTGAGAGACAAGAGTTGGCAGAAAAAGTAGCATTTTATGAAAAAGAATTTAATATAAATCCTCTTAGTTGGGGTAAGAAAAAGCGGAAATAAAAATGGATACACAGGTACTATTGGAAAGTTATAGCACGTTAGGAGCAACAGGTTTTTGCGTTGTATTTTTAGGTTATATGTTGGTAAACCTTACTAAGTCTCAAACTTCTCAAAATGATAGCTTGGATAATTTAGCAGTTAGTCAAGCAAAAAGTGAAGAAACAATAACAAATGTAGAGGGTATATTGTTAAAATTATTAGACAGGATTCAAAGAGAGTCAGAGCAACAATCTGATGAAAGAAATCGTAGACATGAATCAATTATGAAAGAAGTTGATGACCTTTCTGATAAGATAAGCTATATGTCTGGCAGATTAAATGGTGGAGGTAAGCACTAATGGACACTAAAGATATATATGCCCTTCTTGTTAAGCACGATGAAAGACTTAAAAATATTTACTCTGTTTTAAATAGAGTAGAGAAACATCTAGAAAAGTTAAATGGTAAAGTTGAGAATCACGAAAAGTCAATTGCTAAGATGCAAGTCTTGGGTACTGTGGCTGTGGTTGGTTTGCCAATAATAATAAACGTAATAATGAGGATAATATAATGTTAGCAAAGTTAATAGCAGATGACTTGTTGTCAGATGAAAATGGTAAAGAGATAATTGCAGAAATAAACAAAGCTGTAGATATCCCTATCATTAATGAAAAAACAGAAGAAGCTGTTCTTCAAGCTTTATGGAAAGTAATTAAAGTAGTACTACTTAAAAAAATTGGTATGTAATATGAAGTCAATATTAACTGCACTAATACTAATTGGAACTCCGGTAAACTCTGACCCTGTGCAGTCAGAAGTTGTGATAGTTGCAATGGATGATGTTAAAAAGAAAAAGAAGAAAGGTAAAAAGATTGTTGGGAAGGGAAAAAAGAAAAGTAAAAAAGGTTTCTTCTCAAAGGTTTTTGGTTCTAAATAATGCCTAAAGCAAAAGATTCTAGATTAAAAAGAGCTGGAGTTTCTGGTTATAACAAACCAAAGAGAACCCCGGGTCATCCCAAAAAATCTCATATTGTTGTTGCTAAAGAAGGTTCGAAGATTAAAACAATAAGATTTGGACAGCAAGGTGCTAAGACAGCAGGTAAGCCAAAGTCTGGTGAGTCTAGAAGAATAAAAATGAAAAGAAAATCCTTTAAGGCAAGACATAGAAAAAACATAGCAAAAGGTAAAATGTCTGCGGCTTATTGGGCTGATAAAGTAAAATGGTAAAAGGAGTTTAATATGCCACAAGGTAAAGGAACATATGGTTCAAAAAGAGGTAGACCTAAAAAATCTAAATCTAAATCAAAATCAAAAGCACCTAAAAGTGTAAAGAGTGTATCAATGTCTGGGTTAACCATGAGACAAGCAAATGCAATGAAGAAACATTCAAAACATCACACAGCAAAGCATATTAGAATAATGGCAAATGCTATGAAAAAAGGAAAAAGCTTTTCAGAGTCTCATAAAATGGCTCAGAAAAAAGTAGGAAAATAGTGGCTACAGCTAAGAAAAAAGACCCAAAGAAATGGGCTAGAGCAAAAGCAAAAGCTAGAGCTAAAATGGGTGGACACTCAGCTAGGGCTATGCAACTTGCTGTTAAATATTATAAACAGGCAGGCGGAAGATATTCTGGTAAGAAAAAATCTGGTAATAAATTATCTAAATGGTCAAAGCAAAAATGGGATTATGTTAGTAAAGGAGATAAGAAAAAGCCAAAAAGTAAAAGAGGTCGTTACTTACCTGAGTCAGTTAGAAAAGGTCTTAGTCCTAGCCAAAAAAGCTCTACAAATAAAGCAAAAAGAAAAGCATCTGCTTCAGGAAAAAGAAGAGCTAAGTATAGTAAATCAATAGCAAAGAAGGTTCGTAATGCATAAGTTTGGAAAAAGAAGTAAACAAAGATTAAAGGGTGTAGACTCTAGGTTAGTAAACGTTCTTAATGAATTAATAAAGATTATGGATGTTACTATAATAGAAGGATTGCGTAGTGAAAAAAGACAGAAAGAGCTATTGGCTAAGGGGGCAACGAAAGTAAAGTATTCAAAGCATATGGAAGGAAAGGCGGTAGACTTAGCCCCCTACCCAATTGACTGGGAAAACAGAGATGGTTTTCATTATATGGGTGGAATGATTAGAGGTATAGCTCATCAATTAGGCGTTAAGGTTCGTTGGGGTGGAGATTGGGATTCTGACGGAGATGTAAAAGATAATGGGTTTGATGATTTAGTTCATGTGGAGATATTAGATTAATGGCTAAACAGCTTTACACTATAAAAGATTGGTCTGGTGGAATAAATAATAGGAAAGACCCTAGGGATATATCAGAAAGAGAGTTTTCGTATATATCAAATATGTCTATTGATGCATTAGGTAAAATTAAATCAATAGGTGGTTTATATGATGCACTTGCTGATTCAGATGGAGATACAAGTTCAACTCCATTAACCTATTATATAGTATCTAGAACTGCTGGCATAGAAAATACTGGTGGGTACAATGCTTTTTACTTTGAGTCAGACCATAGTAGGGATTCTGAAAATAATATAGAAGAAACAAAATCAGGAACTGCGTTAGCCATTGGAACTAGTGTTGGAAATATTAATTTTGTACAAGTTCAATCTAGAGTAGATGTGCCTCAAGCAGGCCCAGAAGGTAGTGGCTTATAATGGCTATACCATCCGAAAGTTATTTTACTTTAGTTGGCGGTCTTAATGCTGAAAATAGCACTATATATACTAACAATTTAATTAAAATAGGTGATACCGTAAAGATAAGTGGGACTGTTTCAAACAATGGAACATTTACTGTTGCAGATATAGTTTCTACTGCAAATTCAGCCTCAGGTCTTGGAACTACTTTTACAGATAGTACTTGCGATACAAATTCAGATACTAGTGTAAGCCATAATGCTAATGCTCAAATAATAGCAGGTTTATCTGTATCAGGAACTGGTATACAAAGCGGTACGTTTATTTCTAGTATTACAAATTCAACTTCATTTGTACTAAGCAAACCTGCTACTGCTACTAATAATAACGTAACTCTTACTTTTGGAGATATGGATATATATTATGTTCTTAAAGGTGGAACACTATCAAATGAAAGTTCTGCTGGTTCTACAAATCCTAAGATAGAAGTTGTAAGAGCACCCGGTGACAAACTAGTTGCCCTTGGAGATGCTGAAGAGAGTAATGGTATTGACGTATGGTCTGATAACGCAACTACAGATTATGTTGGTATTAGCCCTGCTAGTGCTAATGGATGGGAAGAAAACGCAATTACTCCAACAATAAGCGGAAGTGCATCTAAGTTTGTATTTCATTTTATTGATGAAGGACTAAGAGTGTGTGATTCAAATGACCAAAATACAAGTTTAATAAAGTTTTATGGATATATACAAAGACAGCAGTTCAATAATGAAAAGGGATTAATATTTGCAGAGTGGCAAGAGCATCCCAATAACTTAGCAAGTCCTAAGCTAGGTTCTGGTGAGTTTACTTATTGCTATGGTCATTCAACGCATACTGGAAACAATAATGCAACTAGTTATTATCAAAATAACAGAGGAGTAGTTGTAGCAAAAAAAGATTCAGATGGAGAACTACAATTAAACGGACTTCATACTAGAACAGCAACTGAATTTACTTTTGAAAAAGACGATGCAAGTGCGAATGTATTAGACCAATCTACAACAGGAGAGGTTATAACTATAGGAACTGCTTTAGGTGCTACCCCCGAAGAATTTTTATTTTGTAAAAAAGAGTCCGGCCCTCAGGGCGGTGCTATAGTATATAGCAGGGCTTATGGAGGTGCTTTAGCAGGAACAGCACCAGCCTCTTATTCTGACCAAGATAAACCAATACTTGAGCGTGGATTAGGTTTTAATATAGCTGTTAGCGATAATACTTGCGGTGAGGGTTTTTGGGAAAAAGAAACTTATGAGTTTTATCAAACATTTGTATACGATAACAACCAAGAATCAATACCTGTTTTAATGGGTGATGGCGAAAGTTCAATAGATAAATTTACATTTACAACAGCAGGTTTAAAATCACTAAGAGTTTCTGTTTTTGCTGACTTAGCTTATAGTGCTAGAATTACTGGAGGTAGGGTATATACTAGGATATCTGAAACTGATGATGACTTAATATTAATAGCTGATATAGATATAGTTAAAGGTGTTAGAACTAAGATGGATGGAGACCATGTTCCTTGGACTATTGATAGCGATTCTACTGCAGATGGATATTATGTATTAGGAGATGCAGGAGGTAATATAAACTCTCCGGGAATAGATACATACACCACAATAAATGGATTTGCACCAGATATTAATTTTGTTGCTTTAGGTGGTTATGGTGAAAACTATAAAGCATCAACTATAGCAAACAGAAGAACTTTTATAGCTAATGTAAAAATAAAAGGAAAAGGTGGAGAGTTAGAAAAATTTGGTGATAGAATAATGTTTAGTGAGATTAATAAATTTGACACATTTTTAGAGCACAACTTTATAGATGTTTCAAAAGGTGACTTTGGAGAGTATACAGCATTAGAATCTTACGCAGACAGATTAGTTGCATTTAAAAATAATCTTGTTCACATAATTAATGTAGCTAGTCCTAATATATCTAACTGGTATTTAGAAACTACAATTAAAAACTTTGGTGTTAATTTTCCATTTAGCGTTACTAGAACGGACAATGGTATAGCTTGGGTATCAGATAATGGATGTTACTTATATAATGGTTCATCTGTTCAAAACTTAAGCGATAGAAGAATATCAATGAGTAACCCTTCTTATTCAGCAACAGATGTAAATTGGCAAGATTGGTACAGGGGAAGTGCTAATTTAAAAGATGTAATGATAGGTTATGACCCTATAAGTAACTCATTAATAATGTTTAGAAGTCCAGATGATAATACAACTAACTCAAATACTGGTTGGATATATGATTTTGATACAAATGGATGGATTTACCATGACTCTATATTTACTGATAGTGCAACATATACAAACTTTATAACAGACTGGAATAATAATTTAACCGTAGGAGAGTTTCCAGATAGTGCCACAACTGTAAATTTTAAAAAATTTCTTCCTGTGCAAAAGTCCGTTGCAGGTCAAGAGTTTGTTACAAAAGATATTGACTTTGGTCAACCCGGTTTAGTAAAGAAAATATATAAAGTTATTATTACTTATAAATCTGATGGTGCAGAAACAACTCCATTTAGTTACTCTGTAGATGGTAAACAAAATTTTTCTGGAGATGGAGGAGGTACTTTTACTGGAAATTTTGCAGATACTAGTGGTAAATGGGATGTGTTAACATTAACACCATCTTCATTTATATCTTGTCAAAGTATACAAATAAGGTTTGATGCCCCTAGTGCTGGTAAGTTTGAAATAAATGATATGACAATACAATATAGAACAATAAGAAGTAAAGAAGTTGCATAATGGAATTATCTGAAAGAGATATAAGAAAGGTAATAAATACTAAAGAGTCTTCGTTAGAGTTTCAAGGAACTCCCTCTATTGGTGGAATGGTAGAAGGTCAAGTTGCAATACAGAAAAAATCAAATAGTCAACTTGCGTTATATAGAAAGAAATTTGGTAAGTTATGGAAGTCTTATATGTCTGCAGATGGAAATCAAATAGTAGACAAAACATTAACAGCAAAAAAATTAATTTACACTCATGAGTTTATAGACTATAGAATCTTTATACATAATTATACTAAGAACACCGATGGTAATGAGACTTTTTTACCTTGGAATGGAACAGGAGAGCAAACCAGTATGGATAGTGCAACAACTGGGTTTTTAGTTCCTTATAATATGACTTGTGAAAAGATATTATTTAGAGCAGAACCTTTAGATAATATGACATATGATATAACTTTTAAGGTATACAAACAAGATAATGACCAAACTGCTGACGAAGTATCTAGTTATACATACACAAGCACTCTTTCAAATGACACAGCTATAACTATAAACAGAGCAGATTTTAACAACCCTCCAAGAGTAGAAGCTAATGACAAAGTTGGTATATCTATTGACTTTGCTACAGACCCCGGAAACGATACTGTTGATTTTTACGTAACGTCTGTATGGAGAGTTGAAGTAACTATATAATGGAAATATAAAATGAATTACAATAATATAAAAAACTACAGAGTAGGAGGAAGAGCTGGTAGGCGTATATTAGCCAGTAGTTACTTTGATACTCAAGCACGAATGGCAGAAGAAGATGCTAGGAAAGCCGCTGAAGCTTATGAAAAAAAATCTAAATTGTCAAAAGGACTTGGTGACATTTGGAGTAAAGGAGCAGGTCTTTTAACTAAAAGTTTAGCAGGGGATGGTTTAGTTGGCAGTTTAGCTCAAGCATATTCTAAAGGATATGGTCAGTTTATGGGAGAAACACTAGGTGATGTACTTACTGGAAAACCTAAAGATGTTAAAAGGAGAACTGCTTTTTTTGCTGATGATTTTGATGATGTAGATAAGTTATATAAAGAACAATTCGGATTTAGTAAGGATAGTATGAAGAATAGGCTTGGAAGAAGCTTAGGAAAGTCAGGAGCTTCTTTAGTTGGGTCAGCTACAGACTACTTAGGTGATGTAACAAAAGGTAAATTGGCAAATCTTTTTACAGGTTCAGGTGATACTTTTTCTACTATACAGCCTCCATCAGAAGGAGAAAGATATGCTCAAGGATTAGAAATGGGTGAAGCTGGTGAAGGTTTAAGGTTTGGAAGGGGCGATTCTTTTGGTAATTTTAGTTTAGCTCAACCACAACAGCTTACTGACCCTAGGGTTTTGCCAAGTGCATCAGATTCAATGATTAATGTCGGCTCAGGTTCTTTTAGTATGAGTCCACAACTCCTAGAAGACGATAAGTTTTTTGGATTAGACGATGTAAATCTTGATTACGCAGAGGGTAGTATACCTAGTTCTTTTAGCCCTGATTCACCATCTCTTCAAGAGTTAGCTAGTAGAGGAGATGAAACATTATTTTCTGACTTAGGCTTAGATGAAATAGGAAAAGTATCATCACCTTCATTAATAGGAGAAGAATACGCATTAGCAAGAGATTCAAATAATATGTACAATCAAATGAAAGAATTGTCTAGAAATTTAGGAGTTGATATAGCAAGGCAAGAAGGTAGACTCGGTCAGGTATTAGGAAATCAAGAAATGAGAAGACCAATGTTTGAAGACATTAGCCCTAGCAATGTACAACCTGTATATAATTACTTTAAACCACCAATGAGGGGTATTGGAGGTGGTTATCAAGAAGGTGGTCTAATAAACCCAATGTCTTATGCAAGGAGGATAGTTTAGTGGCTCAATCAGATAATATACCAGCAATGTTGCAGTCAGGAGAATACGTAGTTCGCAAAGAAGCTGTAGATAAATTAGGAAAAAATACTATGGATATGATAAATAACGCAGATAGATTAGGATATATGGGAGGTGGATTAGTACCGCAAGGTCAACACGGTCACTCAGCTATAGATGAGCTACTAGCTTTAAACACCTTAGCTAATCAAAAAAGCATTGACATGACTAGAGATTCTTCTATGATGAACAAAGGTGGTAAGGTATTTAAAAAAATACCTGAAGGTAATAGAGGGTTAATGGGTCTACCAGAAGAAGTTAGAAATCGTATGGGATATATGAAACAAGGTGGTATGATGTATGACTATATGGGTGGTGGAATGATTGATGAATATATGTATGGAGGAATGGCTGATAAGAAAAAGAAAATGATGGGTTACCAACAAGGTGGAGAAGCTGACCCTCTTCAGATTGAAATGAGAATGGCAAATCCAGATATGTATAAAGGTTCATCTCTTGGAGTAGAAGATAAAATAGCTATGGCTAAGAATAGAGTTAATCAGTTAACAGCTATGCTTAAACCTACGGAAATTAGAAGCGGTAATATGTTTGGAAGAGAAGTAAGGGGTATGTTAGATGTCTTAGATGAGGCTAAAGCAATAAATCCTGAACAACTAGCTAGCGATATTATGATGCTTTTAAGAGATAGAGACGCTAAAAGAGATAGTGTTAAGAGTTATTTTGAAGGAGGTGAAGCAGGTCAAAGTAGCACAGGTGGGTACTATTCAGGAATGCCTGCTGATAAAGCTTTCTTTCAAAGATTATATGATGAGTTTGGTGAATTTGAAGATGATGATGAAAGAAAAAAGTTTGAAGAAAGATTTAAACCAGACTTCTCTGATGCTTTTTCAGGTATCCAACAGATGAACGTAGGGTTATCAGGTCAATTAGGAGACGCTATGGAAATTTCTAGGCAAACTCAATCAGCTAGTGGATTTTCAAATGTAGGAGCTCAACCCTTAGTCCCAAATATATACAGAACTCAAGCAGAGGGTGCTTCTGATATATTTAAAAGTTCAAAAGAACAAGAGGAAGCTGATGCTTTAGCAGAGCTATTAAGGTTGCAAACATCAGGTGGTGTTAAATTCACACAAACATAAGGAGTTAAAGTGGCAAGACTAATAAGAATAGAAAAACCTGAAAGCGGATTAGATGTATTTCTAAAAGAGATATCTGCTTATTTAAGTCCTCAGTACCAGCTAGCTAAAAGACAGGAAGAACGTGCTGATGCTAGGTTAGAGCTATCTAAAAGACAAATGGCTGAGAATGAAAGAAGGTATCAGGATTCTTTAACTCAACAAAGATTTCAAAATGATATATCATCTCAAAATGCTGAAATAAATAAAGAAACATTTGAGCTTAATAAAAGAAATTCTGAATATGCTATAGCTAGGCAAGATTTAGATGAGTCATTTGCTGGTATGAACTCTAGGCAATTAGCTAATGCAAATATAGACTCTTTTGGAATAGGAATTGAAGACCCTACTGTTAATTTAAGAATTAAAAAGTATGCACAGTCTCGTATAGATAACGCTAAAGAACAATTTAAAACAATTTCTAATACATTAGATTTATACAATAGTCAAAATCCAGAATCTCCAATGACTATAGACACAGCTTTAGACGTATTTAAAAACGATGATTCAATTAATAAAGTTTTTACAGATGCTTATTTTAGTAAGGGTGACTTAAGTCCTAAGGAAAGAGCTCAAATAAGTACAATAACACCTAGGTTAACATCACTTAGAAAACAACAATCAGATTTATTTACACAACAAGCTAGTGGGATAGCTGGTGCTGATGATGCATTAGCAGAGGTGACGCTTACTATTAATAAATTACAGTCAAAACTGGACAATATGCTTGGATTTTCTAGCTCAAATATAAGCGGTTCAAACATAGACGCTTATAGTAATCAAGGAGCATCCGAAACAACAACAGAACTTCCAGACTTTTTAATACCTGATGATAAAAAAGGTATAGGAGATTTTGTAAGTAACGACATGTACAATGTTTTATTTTCAGATGAGGAAAGCACACTTGATAATGCTGTAGATGTAGCTAATAGAAATGCATCTGGAGAAGATGTTAAAGATGTTGTTATTGAGCAAGGAGATGAACAGCAAGGTGCAATGAATTATACAATGAATAGCGTTCAGGAGGCTGTTGATTCTGGAGAAATAAAAAATGAAGAAGATGCTAGGGAGCTTGACATACCTGAGTCAATTATATCTGGATTAAATTTTGCTCAAGCAGGTGCTACTAGTGGACAACCTACGCCTCCAACTGAAGACTTAGATTTATTTCCAGTTTTAAAAACACCACAGCAAGAGCAAGTTAAAAGCAATGAAACAAAAAAGAAAAAAACTCGCTCTAGATTTTTACCGTTAATTGATTTTAATAAGAGGTTAGAAAAAATAAATTCATTTGAAAAACAATTAAAAGAAACTCCAGTTAAAAATAAAAATAAACAAAATAGATTAAATGCAAGAATAGATAAAGTAAAAAAATCTATTGCAAGAGATTTTTCTAAAGTATATGATGGGGCTATGTCTGTTGAAAACTATCTTGATGTAATGAGTCGCAATGACCTTGCTAGGTTAATAAGTATATATAAAGAAAATCAAGATTCTGTTTCTGAAGCTGATAATCCTAATAGCTTTAAAAACACTATGAAGAGTGGAGTTGATAATATGCTTGAAGGATTAGGTACAACATTAGATTTACTTCAATATAGAAATCCTTATAGGTAAAATAAAATATGTCACAGTTTAATCCAAACATGAGTAAAGAACAGCTTGTAAATGATTTCAGAGCTGTTGACCCTAGTTATAATGGTATGAGCGATGACTTAGCTTATAAAGTTATTACTAGAAAATTTCCTCAATACAAACTAGAATCTGAAAGTTTTGAATATAACCCCAAAGATGAAAGCGGTATTGTAGATAAGTTAGGCACTATTTGGAAAGATGGTTACAATAGGTCTTTACAAGGTATGGCTGAAGCTATAGCTACAAATAAAAAACAAGTATATGACTTAGGTAATTATCATCCGGGAATAATAGGGGATATAGCCGCAAGTGTATCATCATTTTTTACCCCCTTAGATTTTGTCACTACTGTAGCTGGTGGTGGAGTTGGTGGTGCTGTTGCTAAAGGTGTAGCAAGAAAGTTGGTATATAAAAGACTATTGCAAAATAGAGTTTCTAAAGATGTTGCTAGAAAAGCCGCACTTAAAGCAAGTGCTTTTACACAAAAAGCATACGCAAAAACTGGAGGAGGGGCAGGTGCACTAGGTCTATACTCAGGTGCTGGTGAGGCTATGAATGAATACTTATCAGATGGAACTATAACTCCGGGTAAGGTAGTTAAGGCTGGTGCTAAAGGTGCTGTATTAGGTGGAATGACAGGTGGTACTAATGCATTCTTAACAGATAAAGGGGTAAATGTATTAGGTAGAACGTTTGCAGAAGTTGGTCAATTTGGTACTGTTGCTCCGTTACTAGAAGGAAGAGCACCTACCCCTGAAGACTGGGTTCATGCAGGTGGTATGGTATTAGGTATCAAAGGCGTTAATATGGCGGCTACTAAAGGCTTTGATAAACTAAGAAAATTTAAAAAGTACGTTGTTGAGCCAGAGGTATCTAAGCAACCTATACCAGAGGGTCTTGATGTAACAAAAATAGCTGAAGAAACAGGAAGAAGAAGTTATGCTAATGAACTACATGATAGTATCCGCACAGACAGTAAGGGTAAAAGAGAAGCTAAGATACTCAGTTTTGATGACAAAAATGTTCAGGCAAGGTTCCTAGATACTGGTGAAGTGGCATTAATTCCTAAAGATATTTGGTATAATTATTACAGAAAACCAGAGAATTTAAATATATCTCCAAAAGAATTAAGAGCTAAAAGAGAAAGTGAAATTAGAAAACTGGAAAAAGAACTAGGCCATTCTAATGAAGTAAAAGAAACAAATAGAGGGTTGCATAAAGCTGAGAAAGGTAAAGAGGCATTGTCGAAAAACTTGAAAGACTTAGGTAACGAAAATATAGGGAGCCTAAGAGACAAGTTAACTGTTGAAAAGTATACTAAAAAAGCATTGGAGGATATGCAGAAGAATGGGATAGATATGCAGAAGACTAGGTTTAGTGTATTCCTAGACGATATGCTACCTGCTCCTGCCAATAAATTATTAGACGTTTTTAGACCTGCAAGAAATCAAGGTAGCGTAAGTCCAGCTAGGAGAATATACGTTGCTAAGGTTGATAAATTTGTTGTAGACCAAAGAAGAACTTTGTCAGAAACATTTGACCTCATGTCTCAGTTTGGATTAAATGCTGAAAAACCAACTAAGCAACAGGTAAAGAATTTAGCAGGAGCTATGAAAATGAGTGAGTCAGAAGTATCTAAGAAATACTGGGAGCTATTAGCTGATGCCGTTGAACAAGGTATAAACACACCTGAGACAATGGGTTATAAACAAATATCTGATTTTCTTTTTAACAGAGCTCGTGAATCTGGAGTTGATGTAGGATACCTAGAAAACTATATACCAAGAATGCTTAAGCAAGGCTTAGCAGAAAAGGTATTTGCTGATATATATAAAATATCAGAAATGGTTTCAAAGCAATCAGTTAAAAAAGGCGAGGAGATGTTAGTCAAGGATTTACAAAATGACTACATAGATTTAATAATACAATCAATGAATAACCCAGAAGCCTTTGCTAAGAGTAGAGGTGGAGAGGCTAGGTTTTTAAATAGAATTATAAAAAAAGCTATGCCTTCTCTGTCAAAGGAAACTAAGGAGGCTTATGAATCAATACTAGAAGGGGTTAGAAAAAGAGAAGGCGTTGAAGAGCTTAGTCCTTTTAAAGCTATGGCACTTATGGGCAGGCTTACCTATGGTGAGGTATTTAAAGAGTATGGAAACCTAACAAAAAAAAGAACCTATGAATTACCTTCTAAGTTTTATGAAAGAGACATTAGAAAACTACTAGGAATATACTCTTCCAATGTTGCTAGGGCTTCAGCAGAAACAAAGAACTTTGGTAAGAAAGGAAAAATATACACAGAGCTACTTAAAAATGCCCCAGATTCAGACTTGCCTATAATTGCGGAGCTACATAATCATGTGATGGGCTCTATAGGTTACAATAGAAGATACAATCTTAACCCCGGAATCAAAGACTTTATGCAGAAAGTTATGGAATGGGAGACATCTACTAAGATTGCATTAGGTACAGCAACAGCTATGAACTTGTCACAGTTTGCAATATCATCTGCTTTATCTGCAGGCTATTGGAGATTTACCAAAGGTGCATATAAGTATATGACTGATAAAGATTTTAGAAAAGAGGTAGATGCATCTGGTGGTAATCTATATAAATACATAAACGAAATGATGGGTCTATCTCAACAAAGTGATATATCTAAAAAGGTTGTAGGTAGATTAACTGATGTGTCTCAGTTTAATAGAATAAACTCTATTAATAACATATTAGCCGCTTCAACAGCTAGAGTTTTAATAGATGATTTAGTAGCTATATCAACAGGTAAAAGAGGAATTGGATTAGGTAGAATGGGCTCAAAGAAATGGGCTAATAATACCCTTAAAAAAATGGGAATAGACCCTTCTCAAATAAAACAAGGTAAGCTACCTAGGTCTACAATTATAAACTCAATAGGTAACTTTGCAGTTAAGTCTCAGCTACAGAAAGATATTTTATCAGACCCACTAATACTAAATAGACCATCGGCTAAACCGTTTCTACAGTTTAAATCATTTGGACTTAGGCAGTACAACTTTATAATGGACACATTAAAGTTTGATTTAGCTCAAGGTAATTTTATGCCAGTACTTAGACTAGCCGCAGGTGGAATGGCTACAGGTGCTTTAGCTATAAAAGCAAAAGAACTTATGAAACAACTAGCATCTGGTGAAAAAGCATATGACCCTGCTACATTTTTTGAAACAGACGCTAAAGAAATAGTAGAGAATATAGCCGCTATAGGAGCTTTTGGTTTCTTAGGTGACTTTATGATGGCTGGATTAGAAGAAGGTAGAAGCGTTACTAGGGCATTGGCTTTCTTTGCATCACCACCTTTTATGTCAGATGTATCTGAGTTGTTTAAGTTTATGGGTGCACTAGAAAGAGACTATAAAAACTACCAAGGAGACTTTATAAGAAGAGTTCCATCTAGAGCATTGAGGATGACTGGTAGTCCTTTGTTAAAAGACGTAGCAAAAAGACTAGAAACAAAAGGTTTAAAACAAAGTAGGATAGAGTTCCTTAGAGGTAGAAGAAAATCTTCTATAGTAGATACTATAATAAAATCTGAAACACCAGAGGCTTATCAACAAGCACTAGAAGATATGCGTAATTGGAATAGCACCTACCCTATGTATCCTATACTAGTAACAGATATAGATTATAAAGCTGTGATAAAAAGAAAGATGCAAAAGCATAAGAAGAGAGCTGATATATAATGCTTAAAAAGGCTTGGGTGTACCGCTTACGCTCTCTCCTCTGCTCTTTGCTAGTTCTACTGCCTCAGATTCTGTATTAGTAACCAAGCAACTGTTGCCGTGATACCCAACCTCACAAGAATTAGTAACTCCGTATCTATTTTTTGCTACAATTAACTCTAGAAAACAATCACTATTACCATCATCTCCATACCTAGATACCCAAGGATAGTGAGTAAATACTACTATCTCTGCATCTTGTTCTAAGTTACCAGACTCTGCTAAATCAGACAATCTAGGCACTCTGTCATTTCTATGCTCCATATTTCTATTCATCTGCGATACTAGTATAACAGACATATCTTGTGCTTTGGCTAACCATTTATAGCTACGGCTAACATCACCTATCTTAAGACGTAAGTCTCTCCTATCGTGAGCAGGGTGCTCAATTAAACCTATATGGTCATCAATAACTACATCAGGACTTATTGCTTTTATCTCACGAAATGTACTCTCTATATCCCTAACATCATCAAACATAAATAGCTTACCACCATAAACCTCAGATATCTTTTCAGATATGTCAGCTAACTCTACTTGGTCTATATCTATATTGTTTCTAAGGTTTCTATACTGCAATGCTTTGGACTCCATAGCTATAAACTTCTTCATCATCTCTGTATTAGGCATCTCTCTGTTAAACATAGCAACCTTTAGTCCTTTATGCACTAGGTTCCTAGCTATGTTAGCAGACACAGTAGTCTTTGCATTGCCGGGTCTACCTGCAACTATAGTAATCTCACCTCTTGTCATACCAGTAATAACTCTATCAAGTGTACCAATACCAGTAGGAATCTGTGTAGTAGAATTAACTATAGACTCCTTCGTATTCTCTAATAAAGAATCTATATCAAAGGTTTGATTTGGCTGTAGTTTTATAATATTTCCAATAGTAGTATGTGCATCCTCAAGTAAGTTACTAGTCTCTAAGGATGTGTCGTTAATACCCTTGGATATATCGTGCATTTGATTAAATAATATCCTACGTAGATAGTAAGCGTGTAGTCTTTTAGCATATTCTAATGCACTAGCCGGAGACACAACTGAATCTAGAAAGCCACTTATCTCATACTTAGTACTGTAGACATCTGATATGTTTCCAACTTCCTCACATATAGTTACCAAGTCTATCTCTGTATTATTTTTATGTAGCTTACATAGAGAACTCCAAACCTTTTTATTAAAAGAAGAATAGAAAAAATCATCTTCAGGTATGTATTGCTTAACTGAATCTATATAACTACTATCGCTTATTAGGCATCCAAGCAATGCTTTTTCTAACTCAATACTCTTCATTCTCATCCTTTAGTTTAGGTGGTATCCTATCCAAGTTCTTTCTCTCGTATTCTTGTCTAAGACCATACCTATTGTTATCGTTCTTAATTATACTAGCTAAGTATTTAATATTAAATCCCTGCTCTACTCCATTTTTCTTTTTGAATTTAGCAATAGACTCTGAAACAATAGCGTCTTCTATGTTCTGTATATCTGCTAGAAACCCTGCTACTTGTACATCATCCATAGTCCAATGAGTAGATAGGTCTTTAACTATACTGTCTATCTCTCTTAATATTTTTGGAGACCTAGACAGCCTTAAAGACTTGAGTCTTATAGATACATCTTTCTTTAGTATCTTTCCACTACACAAAGGACACTTAGCCACAGAGACCACATTCTCCATTGTCAAGTGGCACATTGTTAAATACTGCTACTGGTAAATATCTATTTACAAACGCTCCCCTTGAACCAACTACCTTAGTTTCGTATGGCTTACTACAGTTAATACATTTCAAAACCTTACTAGCAATCATAGCTTGACCACCCTCTTTAGATTTCTTGTCATTCACTTCGTAATTAACTGCCTTGTAGTCAATCCAGCTTTCTCCAAGGTAGTATTGTAAATCCATTACTCTTGCTCTTGCTCTTCCTTGGAGGCTTCTTTTACCATCTTTAAGCGTGCTATTATATCCATCAAATCCGTCATCGATATTATAGCATACATTTTGCCCCTTGATTCCTTTACGCATTGGAGGTGTAATCCCCCCATTTGCTCCGAAGGCTTCAACCATTTTGCTATCCTTTTCCGTACCTTACATTGTACGGTGTATTCTTCTATTGTTAAGTCTACTTCAGGGTGAAGACCTAATGACCTACCATCAGAACCCCACGCTCTTTTTGATTCTAAGCCGTATTCCTTAGCTAGATTTACGACTTCTCTTTCGAATCTGTTTCCTTTTGCTTTGCTTTTTGACGGCACTTCTTCTACTCCTTTTCTTCTTGAAGGGGCTCTCTAGAAACTTCTCCATCCCCCTTGCTATTTTGTTGAATAAATCCATCTATTTTCTCCTTCATAAAGTTACTATAAATCTCAGTTTCTCCTTTCATATCTAGGTAGTTATAAAGAAAGTCTCCGAGAACATCTATTGCTGACTTATTAGCTAAGACTAATTTAGATAGAGTGTTTATGTCATCTTGCATAGCCTTCTTTGTTTTATTTTTTCTTTTTCTGTATTTCATATTATTAATAGATATATGGGGAGACCTATGATTGATATTATCTTATTTCTTTTAGTGCCAACCTCAAGAATATAATTTTTTCAAATGCCAATTAACAGTTTTAAAAACACAAGAAGAGAATATCTATTCTTACGTCCTACTTGCTTATGTGTTCTGCTCGTAGGTTAAGTTAATGTTAATGTAACAAGAGAGCAACCAGTCTCCCCATATAAAACTATATTACTTCCCCACTATCTTTTCTAATTTATCTAAACGATAAGTTATTAGTGCCCATATTGCTATCATATAGACAGTTTGTATTAAGACATCAAAGGCTTGTGTTTGTAGAACTTCTATTACGTAATACATAGCCATTACTTCTCCTCTTTTTTATTTTCTTCTTCTATTGGTGATGTAGATAATATTACTAATCCAATAACTAGTAACACTAACATCCACCCAATTACTTCTATTAGACTCATTTACTTTCTCCTTGAAATTAAACTTTGGGGTGTTTAAGGTACACCCCAAACCTTATATTAACTACTTACCTGCTAAAGAATATGTAGCATAACCCTTACTGTTATCAGTAGTAATATTCATACTAAACGTATTACGTAGAGTCCATATTACAGCCGCTAGTCTATAGATACCAAATCTACTAACAGCAGTTTTTGCAGTTATCTTTTTACCTGTGAATAAAAAGTCTCTTACTTTCTCTACTTGCGTTTTTCTTTTTCGTGCCATGTTGGCTCCTTTTCATATACGGTTCTTAGTTGCTTAATAAGGAAGTAATCTTCCCTATCATTTAGTTCATAGATACTTCTTTCACCTTTAGTTATATCCTTCAATGCATTATTCATGTGCCTTAATCCATCATACCATCCGAACTTAGTTGTGAAAGAATGCTCTATCTCATTCCACTTCTTTACCTCCATTAGGACTCCCTCCATATTCAGTATGTAATCTACTAGGGTACAACTCTTCTTCTTCTGTCGTCATTCCTTCTGCCATATTCCGTTCTGCTATATCGTCGTATTCTTTCTGTAATTTACCTTTTAGTATATCTGCTTCTTCCCTAATATTGCAATGATTTGGCTTACTAGCATCAGTAGTAATACTCGTACTACCTGTAAATAAACCGTATTTCATTATATCTGAATAAGCTGATAAGGCTCTAATGATGATATTGTATTCGCTATTTGTTATCTTCATTTAGAATGGTAAGTCAGATAGGTCTTGCTTACCATTGTTCCAAGTGTAGATACCAACAGCCTTAGGTGATGTAACCTCTTCTCCTTCTCTGTTAGTCCAAGTTTCGTGCTTTACTTTTATTATTGCAGGCATACCTTCGCAGTTAGAGGGAGTAAATACTGGCAATGCAAACATCTTCTTACCATCTATCTCTTTCTCCTCAGGCTTAATACCTAACGAATCACAAACTTCTTTGAACTCTCTATTGCCACCAGAGTTAGGCTCTAGGTTGCTCTCTGTAGGGTTTTTAAATCTAAACAAACCCTTAGAGCGTATAGTATTACCTACAAATAAACTACCACTATGCTCTCCAAATGTCTTATCAGAGTTCTCATTAGCAAGTTTAAATGTTAAGTTGTATATATCTGCTAGATATTTACCACGTATAACAACATCCTCTTTTAATGTAAACTCTTTTACGTGAGCGTAATAGTCTCCTTCGGGTACTATAACTTTTGGTTTATCTTCTGATGGGTCATAGTAGGACTCTCCTCCCATTACCCCACCAAGTACTGCATTTACTGAGTTACTCATTTTCACTTTCCTTTACTTGATTTATCTTGTTTATAACTTTCGCTATATCTTTCTTTTCTATATCACCATTCTCAATATATAGTGATATCTTTTCTTTCCATTCATCACTAAGACCTTCCATCTCTGTATTTATATAGTCTATATCATCCTTGCTTAATGATGTATCTTCTATTCTGTTTCTGTAAACGTCGTCTGCAATATTCATATACATATTGAAAGCCTTCTTCATAGCGTCTGTATTAGCTGACTTAATATCGTTACCAACATCTACAAAACCATCTTTGTCTCTTAGCTTTTGTATTCTATGAGCCGCTGTCATATCTCCTTCTCTCCATATACCACCTTCAAACCACTTCAATCTGCCATGTACCATAAAGGCTTCACTACCAAGCATCTCTGTTCTTACGATAGTCCAAGACCATCCGGGATAATACTTGTTAGCTACGCTCTTCATGTATCCTATCTCTACATAGTCCATACCCATCTTCTTCTTAACATACGTCTTAGGTGTATCTTCTAAAGATACTTTTTCGTGCAAGTTTCTCATAGTATCAAACACGTCTTGCTTTACGACATTCTCGTTTACATTTTCTACTACTGATATCTCACTACCCATTAACACCTCTCTTTTCTTTAACACTTAGCTTGTATTGGCTTAACATAGCAACTAGAAGTAATAGATAGTTAATCATATCACTTACCCTTCCTTCAATAGGCTCAGAGTATTCTTTGCCATCCTTAAAGTAATTTCTAAGGCTAGACATATGCTTGTTAAGATATACAGATAACACTTGCATAGGAGTAAGTCCTAAGTCATTTGCTATACTCTCAAAGTTCCATAATACATTATCATTGTGGTTTCCTTCTGTGTATTCTATACGTTTTCTATCTGATAATTTTAATGTACTATCTATGAAACTATTCCTTAGCTTATTGAACTCTTTAGATGTCATACTAAGCCTCTATCTTATCTTCGCTAGTTATTAGAGATATAATATCGCTGTGTTCATTTGTCATTTCTTCAGCTTTCTTTATATTCTCTTTAAACTTAGGAAGTTTCTCTTCTTGATTAGCTACTACATACATAAGGTTCATTAATGCAATCTCTAATTGGTTGATTCTAAACTCTAAGTAATCAATATGCTTAGACATCTTTAAACTCTACCTCTACCACCTCTGTATTTCTACCATACAATCTATTAGAATCATTTGAAATCATCTCTGCATCTTCTCTTTCATCGAATAGCCTATTGGGGTATTTGTTATTTACTACATTAGAAAAAGCACCACCTCTAATCATCCACCAAGTAGTGTCATCCTTCTCTTCTTTTATTGTCCATTTACTTTTACTCACTTTACTCTCCTTTATTATAGGGGCAAATATCTCTAACCGAACAATACGATTCACATTTGATACCTCCCCACGTTTCTTCTTTAGTGCACTCACTTGGTAGTTCATTGTGTTCTAATGCCCAAATGAGAGCGTCTCTTTTTACTTCGAACTTATCTAATAGATGTTCATCATTTATGTATGGAACTTCTATCATATATATCTTTTTATCTATACCCCTTTCCCTAGCTATCTGTAAACCACCATCTCTAACCGTAGCTTGTACATACATATTATCTACAGCGTACCCATTCTGCTCTAGCAAGTATCTATAGAAGTTTATCTGCCAACCCCAATCTTCCATATCTGCAGTATCTTTATCTATATAAAATTCCTTTATTCTTTTTGGCGTACCTGCTTTTCCCCATCTACCACTTCTTTTATATACTTCTGTTGGGTGGTATCCATGCTTAGTTTGTACTCCTAAACACTTAGCTATTTTATAACTGCCTGAAAACTTGTAGTCTACAAGAGTCTTAGTCTCTTTATCATATAAGTCTACTATGCCAGTTATACCAACTGCTTCTAGTGGAATCTCTGAGCCTAATCTATTCAACATAGAAGATGACTCTTCTAACTTTAAGTGATGTAGAGTACCAGCTAAAGAGAACGCATTGTCATCTGTGTATATATAATAGTCTCTTGTTCTCTGTAGAAATGATTGGCAAGTACCTTGTATCAACTCTGTAGTTGACGGCTTTCTATCGGGGTCTCTATCTGATGACATATGTAGTAATGTAGGTAGCGATACACCCATTCTTTCTATATCAACGTTCCCTCTGCTCACATCTTCTAAAGATACTACATCACCATCAGGGTATTTAAAACCTTTCAATGGCATATCTTTTTCCTCTTCTCTCTATTTTAATTTACTAACTTGTGATTACTTGAATCAAGTATTATTTTAATTTTCTTCATCATTTATAATAATTTCATCCTCAGATATAAATCTCTCTAAGTATATCCCTGAATCACTCTCTATTAATGCTAGTTCTTCCTCTACAATTTCCTCTACGCTTTTATTTTTATGTACGTAGTCTTCATTGTTCACATAAACTGCTAGTTCTACTATTACTGTTTCGTAATTACTCATCACTTACCTCCTTTTTATTATCTACTTTAACAACAAGCGGTAGCCTTATTGACACTCCTAAAGACCACATTTCTACTACTCTCATCATCATACTATCTGTTATCTCAAAATCATCCTTTATGTCTCCTATTGCTTCATCTAATATAGTATCTAGTGTTAAGGCAATATCTTCATATATATTATCAAATATAATATCATTTTCTGTTATCATTTTTTCCTCTTTTTTTATTATCTAAACTTTGCTATTCTCTTACATATATAATCTTTTAAAGTATCACCGAATATATTTATATTAGGTGGAGACTGCATCCAAGACTTAAAGTTCTCATCGCTAAACTTAGATAACTCTATACCTCTAAGTATTATTATATTAAGTATTGATATCCAATTAGATATCTTAGTCTTGTTTATAGTTCCTGAATGTAGTCTAAATTCTATTGTACCATGATAGTATCTAGAGTGTATGTTTATACCACAATACCTAGCCTCATTATATTTATCATTACTAGGTGATGAATCCATAGCTTCATAATATTCTGATATTAAATCTTGTTCGTCTGAAACTCTTCTAAGTATGTCTACATCCATCTCTGCATCTCTACACCAATTAGAACTTTGCCTAGAAGGTGGCATCATAGACTTTAATATCTTCTGATACTTTTGATATACAATAGCTATGTTTGCAATCTCTTTAGGAGTTTTATCTATTGAGTTAAAGTGTACGTGAAAGCCGCAAGTAGAATTTACTCTAGCTTGATACATATCTCTCCAATCTATCAATGAGTCTATTGTACTCATTAGAGAGTCTCCATTAGAAGGACTAGACACCATCTCAACACCATAGCCTTCGTCTGAATTTATAGAACCATCTGATACATTAGTCCAATATCTAGGAGTATCCATTGAGTCTGCATCTGGAACTATACACTCAACTTCTAGACCAACTAAGCTACGTATAGGATACACAAAAGTATCTGATTTCCTACTATTAGATGGTTCTGTTGTTGGAACACTCATATAGCAAGACTCGTCTCTATCATGATAACAATGTTCGCACCAGTTTTCTCCTTCTGCTTCCATGTAATAACTACAATCTATATGTTCTACTTCGCTACAATTATCACAATAGATATACCTTGTACTAAAGCAATCATAGCATATATATTCATCAAATGCTACGTAAGCTTCATCTCTTGGATGACCTCCCTCTCCACAACATTCACAAGTAACAAATTCTTCTAAGTAGCAATCTTCACACCACTTACTTTCGTCTTGTGGGTGCGATACTAGCTCTGATGAATTAATAGACATTGCCACATTGCAACCTTCGCAATTACACTTATTTTGTTTTGTAGTGGTTGGCATATTAGACTCCTATGTTAGTAGTTATAACTCCAACTAGAAATGCATTTATTACTTTTAACCATTTCATTCTCTTAAGTGCATCATATATTTGAGACTCTATATCATCTGAGTCTCTATCTATATCTACATCTTCAGAACCAAGCATATCAATTTGCTCTAGTAAGAAATCTAGATACTCATCATATGTATTACTTGAAAGAAACGGATTCTTTTTTGCCCTACTATATAAAGTTTCTATTATATATTTCTTAGACTTTAGCTTTACAGCGTCAGGAAATCCTAATAGTATTACTTTTTTAGAAGGGGGTGTTGTCTTGCTCATCATCATCTCCTTTTTCTGTATGATAGTTACCATCGTACTCTACAATTTCACATTGTAAACAGATAGGTCTACCATTGGTAACAAATATCTCATCCTTTGTAGTATACTCATAGCAGTAGTAACATAACTCTGTATTAGTATCTGTATCACAAGTCTTAACACCATATAAAGACTTAGTAGCTGGACTCATATTACTACTAGAGTAAGCACTACCATAACCACTACCATAACTACCATAACTACCATACCTCCAACTATCCCAATTACCACGAGAGTAGCTATACTGACTAATAGTCTCAAACTCTAGCTTATCTTCATATGCTCTACTACCAAACAGTTCTGTATTATATGTAAATATAAAATCCTCAGCTACTTCTTTTATTGGTAGTCTTAGACCAGCTCTAGTCATAGCATCTTGCATAATTTGCTTAGTAGATGCCCATAGTAGAACTCTAGCTTTTTTCCAATATGCTACTACCATAGGTCTACCACTTTCTCTAGCTAAGTGTAGTGTACTATTACTATCTTTAACCCAAGTAATAGCAAAGTCTCCGTCTATATCCTCAAAAGCCTTATCCATTTGCCTTCTATTAAGTGCTTGGAATAGAACTTGAGAGTCTACATCAGGAGTCTTTTTGCCAAGAGTTCTAGATACCTCATTATAGTTATGTATTATACCATTGTGAGCACCTGTAACATTACCTATGTTAAAAGGATGAGCGTTCTCTACTTTTACACTACCAGTAGTTGCAAGTCTAACGTGCCCCATAAAGATAGTAGTGTCTCTATTTATTCTACTTAGTATATTACTCCAATCTGGTGTATCTACTAATGTAGATGAATCAATTAGAGTCTTGTAGGTGTATCTATTATCTTCATCAATAATAGAAAACCCTGTACTATCAGTACCTCTTATAGAGGATTCATCTGTTAGTTCAGTAGTTATCCTTCTAAGTATATCTAACTGATTATCGTTCTGTCGTCCACTAGTCTTAGCGAACCCAAAAATACCACACATATATTATATCTCCTTATATTAGTTATTGGTATCTATTCTTTCTTCTATATATTCAGCACCACTAACACCTGCTACTTCTTTTATAATGTCAATAGTCTTGAATTTTTTACTAAGTATTTTACTATATAGTCTAGGTTTGTTATGTAATGAAATAGCACTAGACATAATTTTATTTAGGAATAATATCCATCTTTCTATAGGATTAGATGATATAACTCCTTCGTGATATCTAAACTCTACTGAACCCTGATAGAACCTAGCATGTATATTAGTTCCTATGTATCTACCTTCATTGTACTTCTCTTCTGATATATCAGAATCTGCCATATTATAATAATCATATACTAACTTAGGCAATGAGTCTATCTTGGATATTTCTCTAGGAGATAATGTAATCTCTCTAGCAAATGAGGTAGTCCTTCTATCTTCTGGTATAGTCATATATATAGAGTTTTGTATTCTAGACATAATCATTAGTAGTGATTTTATCTCTGTAAAACCCATATCTAATGCATTCATATGTATATGTAGACCACAACTCTCATCTGTCATATTATACTCTGATTCATTTATCTCTTGCAATGATTCTAATGCAATATTTACTTCATTACCTATTATAGGTCTATCACTAACAAATTCTACACCTCCACTATTTAGAGAGCCATCACTAACTACTCTAAAGTAATCAGGTATACTTCCATTGTCTAAGTAATCATCTGTACAATCATAGTTAGTAATAACTTCACTCTCTACACCTACGAATCTATTGAAGTCGCTTTTTATACAATAGCTATTAGGTAGAGAATTACCTGCAACTGGAAGAGTAAGCTTGGATGATAGTACCATATCAGAACACTTACCACAATATTGACTATTAAACATTTTATAGTAGTTATTTCTTTCTAGAAATTCTTTTCTATATTCTGCTTTATTACTATGGTTTTTTAGAGATTCAAAATCTATCACGTCTATCTTTTTACATCTACTGCAAGATTCTATAGTACCATTAAAA
>TARA_R100000655_G_scaffold21217_4_pt1 | contig 40899 bp, 30 predicted proteins | sample TARA_R100000655 | Tara Oceans TARA_R100000655 (sample SAMEA2622497) | marine metagenome | biome: marine biome (ENVO:00000447); feature: deep chlorophyll maximum layer (ENVO:xxxxxxxx); material: "saline water (ENVO:00002010), including plankton (ENVO:xxxxxxxx)" | depth 90 m
TCTCTCCAAAGGCATCCTCGACCAATTTCGAAGCCTTAATATATTTCCTAGTACCATCATCACAATAGATGTTAGCGAACTTGCTAGACCCTTTGTCCGACAGCTTCACTTGCCTACCTCGATTAAATAAATTGTACTCTCGATCAATCTCGTAATTCGTAGCATATGGAATGGTTTTAGTCATAGTTGTTAGTAGCCCCCCTCCTTATATATAACTCTCTTTAGAACCTCACGCTATTTCCACTGTACAGTAGAAAGTGCGTGACGTATATAGAAAGGTTTCGGAGGGGAGGGGGTACCCCCTGTCTGTGTTTTTAATATGTACGTTATCTCGGCCCCCTTGATATTGCAAACTTTTTATTTAAATATTATTAACTATACTTTTTAAGCGGCTCCCTGTTTTCACCGCTTATTTACGCCCGCTCCTTTGAGTATTTGAGCGACCGCTCACGCAAACCGCCTACCCTTTAAAGGGGGCTTCGGAATTTTCCATTAATTTTTTCACAAAGGGTGATATGTAGTAGGGCAGTCCACCCAAAAACCTCCCCCACCCCCAGTGGCGTATCTTTGACCCCTCTATTCTTTGTTACACATATTGTCAGAAGTTACGGATTCCACTTCAACTTGTTCACCCTTAAGGAGTTCTGTACAATTAACCCTGATTCACTGTTCAGTGTTCAGTTCAAAATCCTGAGCGGCTCCACCTATCCAGATTTAGGAGATGATTTGATATTGATACATCCCAAGTTGAACCCTGTACGGTGAATAACTGAGCCCTCTACGGTGACCAATTGGCCATTGTACAGGGTACAGGAATCAGTGCTCCTAAAACTCTCCTGACAATCCGTAGAGATTTAACTAATAAGTTTCCCTCATGTTGATGGTTGACGATTCGGCTAAAAATACTAGACTGGTGGCTAACCCAGAATTCAAAACAACGAAATTATGAAACAACTAAATCCTACTATTACCCCTCGCTATTATCCATCCGTTCCTGTCACACGTAGTGGCGGTAACTTCGGAAAGTTTATGAGGCTATTCACTGCTGAGAGAAAAGAGGTTCTTGAGCTACTCAGCGGTCAGCTTGTTAAGTTTGACTACCAACTATCCCTTACGTTTAAGGCCGAGACCGCAACCCATGTGCTCGACACTAGCACAATTACAAAGTCATGCCTCACGGATAGAAGCATTAAGTCTCATAGTAGAGCCTCTGCTAACTTCCTTTATAATTTCTTCGCTCACGGAGTGATGAATGAGCAGTGGTTTGAGTTAGCTGAAGCCATAGCCAAAGGATACTCCTTAGTGGAGCTATGGGTTGATGCAACACCTATGACTTGTGAGCACGGTTGTGAGCCGACTGAATTGCAAGCGAGCTACCGTGTATCGGCTCCAGTTGCAGAGCTCAAGTTTGACCCCGACTTCCTTATTTGGTTAGCTGACCGTGTACTCTCATTTTATAGTCATGAGTCCAAGACGGATATGAATATTAGATGGCAGGAGACCGTGTGGTGGACTGAGTACAAAGAGGGTATCGAGAGAGTTAAAAGTTATCGAGAGCAGATTGCTTAACCCCTGAGCACTGTACCCTGTACGATGTGCAGGGTACATAACTCAGTGGCTAATCGGTCATTGTCTAACAAATAACTAAACAACGAAATATGAAAGCAATTAAGCTCGGTGACTTTATCACCTTTAATCACTCCGTGCGTCATGATGATGATGATACGGTTCTTACCTTTAACCTATTCGGTACGGTTACCGATATCATCGCTTGCGATACAGTGAAGGTTGAAAACGTAGTAACCCAAGGCTGTGCTCCTATCTCCTATGAAATGGAAGTTAGTACAGGTGACATATTAAAAGTTCAGACACCTTACTTGGTAGGGACTTCCAGTAACCAATAGATAACCGACATGGAAAACATAATCAGTATAAATGAAGAGCAACAAATCGTTAAAGGGTTTGTTTTAGATCTAACAAAGGATCAAGTAAGCGGTCACTACAGGGTAATCGTTAGAACGGAAAACCTTGATGCTATATCGGGGGATATGATTGATGTAGAGGAGGAACATTCAGAGCTCCATCCGACCTATCTTGAGGCCTATGAGGCTATGAGAAAGTTGGGTGATGCAATCGACTGTGATGAGAAAACTAAACTGGCACCTCTCTATAATGATGAGGTGTTTGAAAGTGTGAAACCGTTCCTACCAGAATCATGTCCTGCTTCACGTTATAAGTATGCAGGTCTTGCTTGGCTCCTGAAGAGAGTAGCAGGAGATAGGTTTAATGTTTTCATTAATCAGGCTTACCGAGAAGCCAAAGTGTTGGCGGTGCTACCACCTAGAGGAAACAAGTACGGACGCTTGCCGAGACTGCTAGCTGAGTACTCAATGCCTAAAGGCTCAACAGCCCTCTACACTATTGGATGCGGCAAGTTATCATACGGTGGCCTTTCCAAGCATAAGGAGTGGCTTCACGCCATCATGATGCAGACTGGCTATGAAGGCCACACTGTAACGACTAAGGCTGAGGGACGCTATGGCTATAAGGAACGTGAGGGTACTATTAGGATACTACCGATATGTGGCCAAGGCCAAGGCGGAGCAACATGGTGCTTCCCAGTCAACCCTGTACTCTACTTGGGTGGCAACGGCACGGAGGGCAATCAGAATCGAAAGCCTGTATATCCTGTCAGCCATCGCAAGTATAACAACATCGACTACTCAAACTGGGGCTTCGATTATAACAGAGTGAATTGGGACTCAGTCAGTGAAGAGTCAAACCCTTGGGTGGCAAGAGCTCAGGATTTCAGCTAAGGAAAAAATTATGATGAAAGTAATTAGAACATTAATTTGCCGAGACGGTGTAGTCGGTCTTAATGGCTACCAGTACGCACTGGATGACAATGATGACTGCTTGGTATTTGAAAATACAAAGAAGGCTAAGGACTTCCTTCTATCGAACGGAGTGGCTCAAGTGAGCATAGATAATGGGGATATTGAGATTGTGGATGAGTCTCTAACAAATAACTAAAACAAAATATGAAAGATATAAAATACACACCCATAGTTTGGGACTTGAGTTGGGCTCTAGTAGATGAGCACGGTAACTATAAACATGATTCTGAGAACAAAGTTATGGTGTTCGATAACCCTGATGAGGACTGCTCATTAATTGAGCCCCCAAGCGTTGAAGAGCTAGAATTAAAGACCTCTAGCCCTAATGTTTGGTTCAATTCCTTAGAGGGTAAAGAATCACCAAGTAATGCACTATCACATCAGGAGGTGTGGTTCACTTACGAATACGTATTGACGTTACACCGTGATCCTAGTGAAGGTTTCATTGTGGATCTACGCATAGATAAATGCGGATCTGATGGAGATATCTTCGACTCAGAATATGAAGAGGGCTTTATCTTCGAAACCTACAAGCAGGCTTTCGCTAAGTACGCACAGCTCTACGTTAAGTACGATGGTATGGAGGGTGAACTGCAACCTGAGAACCGAATCGAGATAAGCAATCGGAAAATCAATAAGGCCAGACAGATAAAGGGATAGTGAGCACTGAACACTGCACCCTGTACGGAGAAAATAGGCAGCATATTTTTGCACTACAATCCACGCAGGGTGCACACTTCAGCTCTTACAATTAGAACTGATAAACAAACAACGAAAAACAAAATATAACATTATGAATATAGAAAATGCACAAGCCGTACTCAGCCCAAGATCAAGTAGCAGGAATGCCGCTGTAAGACCTTTGGACAAATTGTTTAAGCAGATCTCTCGAAAGCGTGTTGACCTGATTGGTCACTCCTCTCAGATGAGATTTGATTGGAGCGATGATATGAGGCGGTTTACTTTTAACTTGTCTAACACTGATCCAAACCAGCCTCAGTTTGAGTTCCCTACCAATCGTCACTTTAATAAAAAGATGTACGGTAAGTTGGCTAAGGGACTCAGCACACTGAGTGATCATTTGGTGGAAACTGATCAGAAACCGTTACTCACTCGGATTGTGAATGAGCAATTTGGTAGGGACTCCAGAAAGTTCTTGGTTAGGTCTCAGCAAAATGAAGCAGGCCTGTATGTGGCCAGAGCATTCTGCGGTGATACCTATAAGCCAATAGATGACGATCTCATTCTTGAAACTATGCTCCCAGTTATTGAGGAACATAGTACCGAGTATGTAATCTTAGGCGGCCGTTGCACAATGGAGCGAACCTATTTTAACATTGTCACAAAACACCCAGTCATCGATTTGGGTAATGGTAGGGAGATACATTTAGGGACTAGTATTTCCAACAGTGGCACAGGCGATGGCAAATTTAAGAACTGCTTTTTTGCGTGTGACAACTATTGCCTTAATGGTCTCAGGTTTGGTGAGAAAGCCCATATGGAATTCAGCGAAGTGCACAGGGGTTCTAAGATCTCTCAAGAGTACGGTCAGTTACAAGCTGATAGCTTCCGAAAGGCCGAGCTAGCCTCACTGAGGTCACTTATAGCTGACGCTACCAGAGCGGCACTTGATCCTAAGAAGCATGAGGAATTTGGAGAGATCCTCAGGCAGTCTGAGAAAGCTAAAGTCACTGGTGATCCAATTGAGGTTGTAAAAAGAATTGGTGCTGAGAATAAGTTCTCCGACATCGAAACTAAGATAGCTCAGATGGCCATGCAAAATGAAGAGCCTAACCTGTACGGTGTGCAGGCCGCAGTCACTCGCATGGCTCAGGAAGTTGAATCATTCAGCCGTAGAGTTGAGTTGGAGGAGCTTGCAGGAAAGTTGATCACACTTCCAACTGTGAAGCGTGACTCTTTATTAGCCACCACTGCACCTAAGACACTCGTCAGCTAATGCCGAGACCTACAGGAGCATACCTCATCCGTGTGGGGGGCAAGTGGGCTTTAGTTAGTCGGCTCTGCCCCTCATTCGAGGTTGAGTTTAAAACGAGAAAGGACGCTTTGTTTTATGCACGGTCAATTGGGTGGAAAGTATTCCGCAAGATTGATTGGGATAAAATCAGAGCTGTTAGCGGTGACCTCACGGTGACTGACGTAGTAGACCAACTCACACCTGACGAACGCTTTATTGTTAAGTTAGGGTTGAGTAGGATACGGAGACTCAGAAAGCTGAGAAGTTTTCTGTCTCCGTTAGGATTAAGTTTCTTAGTTAATCCATTAATCAAAAAATTAACTCTCGATTTAAAGAAGTGGTTATGAAAATTAAATTATACAAGTTCACTTTTTACGGTGTGTCTCCGTACTGGTTAAACCGTGAGCCGAAACTAAAGAAGATATTAAAAGAGATTGAAGAGTCTCTATCTTATGTAGACGAGCTCAATCAGGTAACCACGGTGCAAGCCGTAGAGCAGGATGTCCGAGACGTAGCTGTGGATGTATCCGTAGACTAATCTTAGACTGAACACTGAACACTGAGCGGTGTACCCTGTACTGGGTGCACCGCTTTTTTTTTGTTTTTTTAAGTCCCTCAGAATTGAATAGCCAAGGCAATACCCCATGCGGAATCCGTACAGGCGATTCTCAGCCCCTTTAAAAGGGGGTATTTTAGGGCTACGAGAGACCCAGTCAGGAATACCTGTACAGGTTCCATAAATAGCTGAGGCTTTGAGGGCACTGAAATTTGGTATGCTCACCTATCTAATTTCTACGGTTAATCGTCAGCTATCCTCAGGGCACCCAAGTTTTTCAAAAAAATTTTATGTTTTTCTTTTATAAATAGTTATTCCACCCTTAAATAATTTATTCCACCCCTACCCCTACATTTATTATTGCACTAAATTAATATAAACATTAGATTTAGGTATGAAAATAATTAGGGAAGTTAGACCAAACGGTTTACCACTCATGCTACAAGCAGTTATAGGAGACTGCGGATTAGTTACGGAGGGTTCCTTAATGGTATTCCCGTTAATAAACGTACCCAATGGGTCTGTTTTTATAGGGGAGGAGCTTGGCCTAGCCGATAGCAGGCTAGCTGAAAGATTAAACCTTGTACTACATAATGATACTACATAAAAAGACATCTTCTGAAAATATAATGGAGGCACTATCTATTGTGTCAGGATATTCAACTAAAGATTTAAAGAGTCCAAACAGGGATGCTTCTATCTCGCAGTGGAGACACTTAGGAATGTATGCCGCTCGCAAGAAAGGGCACACATTGGTAGAGGTTGGCAAGATGTTTAATAGGCATTTTTCCACAGTCATTATGGCTGAAAAGAAAGTTAACCAACACAAGAGTAATATAGAAGATACTCTTCAGTCTTTGAACGAACACATAGACACTTATGCAAGCAGCAACAAAACCTAACGTAGTCAGGGAAGTACTATTAAAGCTAGAGAAACCTGAACAGGGGCCTTATGAAAGCATATGTATGTATGCTCAGACAGGCTCAGGAGAAGACGAGTACGCAGTAGTAGCCCACTCATATATACCAAATGTTGAATCTAAATTCGATGTAGTTTTGTATAAAGGGCCTAATAAAACTGCTGCTATAACTAGTTTTTATGAGATGGTTCTGCGAGAGCCTAAAAATAATTCAAATAATATTGACGACGAATTGTAGCCCTCTAGTATATGGAGTCATGGAGTCAGAGGGCCTTAAACGTGGCCCCCTCATGAGTGCAAGATTATCGTTGGTCTTGTGCTCATGACGAGCCCCACACATTACACGGAGAACGGCTTATAGTCCCTCACTGTTTTGTGTGGGGTTCTTTTAATCTAGTTCAATAAATTGATTTTCTTTTATTATATTTAAGTAAGCTTCATATAATTGGGAGGCACGTTCACTCGCTCCTTGTTCTTGGAGTTTGTCTATCACGGACTCCCCCTCAGCTAAAAGATCTTCTCCGCTAAGGTATCCTCTGGCTACAACATCTATTAAAGAACCTTTAAAACGAGATCCTTTCATTATTTCCTGCACCAATCCCTCATCCATTAACAAATCATTGTAAACATTGTAAGCGAGCCTCGCATCTTTTAGTCCTGAGCTTAAAGATTTAAACTCTGATCTTAGTAGTTTATCAATTTTTTCAGGATCAAACCCTTCTGATAATCTTCTTAACTTATTTTTATTTTTTGCGTCAATGTACAAATTATCATAGATCTCTCTGAACCTTCTTCGAGCCATAGATTCTAACTGAAGGGGATAAAACTTCACTGGCATTAAATGCCTGAGGACTTGCCCCTGAGGGCTATATATGGGTTGCCCTAAAAATGTACGGGCTTCCTCACCTTTTGGATAATCAGTACCTATAGCTTCGACTGCTTTAGAAGCAGCTAATAAAGTTGGGGGAGCTAATCCTTTTTCAAAAATGTAACTGAGTTGTATTTTTAAAGCGTCAGGAGTGTATTCCCCTACAATAGGCTGCCCTGTATTTCTGTCGGTATTATTCTTAACGTCTTGTATAGCAGACCAGAAGATCTGATCATTTAAAAAAGTATCTGTTAAATAACCTATGGTTACTGTTTTAACAGCTTCTTTTATGTCACCCCTCATGGTGTGCTCAAATCCTCTCATCGCAAAGTCAAGGATAGGAGACATAGGATGAACATAACTCAAGCTCACTGTTCCTATCTCACCTTCTGGGTTTTTAAGGTAGAATAAGTTTTGGAATCTAGAAAACTCAGGGGCTGACTTTCTTAATACTCTTTCTTCGTCATCACTTAAACCTGCTACAAATCTTTGTAGGAACATTGGTAATGCCATGTATAAAACAAAGTTAGTAAATAAGAAACCTTTATTCCTTTGAGAGCCCCGTTCCTTTATAACAGGATTAGAACTGTTCATTTCGGCAGAAGACTGCCTCATGATGTTTACCAATAATCGTGGGTTCTCAGCCAAGAATCGAGCGAACGGAGCAGTAACTATTCTAATAACAGGTAGGTTGAAGAACTCAACGATAGGTGCACTTTGGCTTCTCGATTGCTGTGTTCTAAGAACTATCTGTGCCGCCATCTCATCAAGTTCAGCACTGCTTAGATTTCTGTACTCATCATTTCTTTCTGCGGATTGTGAGTCCTCTCTAGCATCTAGCAACCAAGATCTTTCATACTCATATGCCTGTACTTTGATAGCATTATCTAATGCTAAAGCTAAAGCTTGGGCCTTACCTATTGGAATATCTTTAACTTTACCTGCTCCTTTTAAGAGGGCAGCCGCTTTTTGTAAAGCTTTCTCTGATGTGCTCCCTTCAGGGAACAGTTTACTTTTCTTTAAAATAGATTCTGTTGGGTGTTTAAGGTGGTCTATTTCTAACTCAACATCTTCTTTTGATATATTTCCTGAAAGTAAATCCTTAAGAACAGAATAAACTATACCTTCATCGAGAACCCCCATAGATTTAAGACTTGCGTAGTAAACCATATCGCCTCTGTCAGCAGACCTTCCTTCTAAGTAACTTCTCTTTTTAAATACTCCTGAAGGAAGTACAGACCTACCAATTTCGTTTTTTAACTCAGGGACGTATCCTGATATTGGTATTCCATTCTGGGATAAGAAAAGGAACGAACCTAATATTTGTCTTTCGTAAAATGGTATTGAACCCAATGTTTTAGATAGCATACCTAAACCAGTTAATCCCGCTACACTCTTTTCGATACCCCCGAAAAGTTTAAGTGCAATCTGCACATACTCATTATCTGGAGTAGTCATCCCTTGTTTTGGGTTGAGCACTTGTAAGATTGCTTGCTTAACGTCAGGCCTTGCTAATAAATTGCCTTTCTTTTCTACTGATCCGTCCTCTGTTTTAACTCTGTAATTAATTAAAGGATCAGAGCTCGGTGGTTTAGATCTTGGTGCTTCTTTAACAGTACCATCGGGGTTTAACTTAACTTCAAAGTTTTCTCCTGTTATCTTTACGCCTGTATCATCTAAAGATCCTGCAAGTTGTTCTGATATTGAAGAGTCTTTTGATTTAACTACCTCAACATAATCTTCGTAGGGGTCAGGCCTACCTGCTTCCTCTGCTCTCTTCCTTTCAAGTGCTGCTTTCTCTTGAGTTACAAGCCACCCTGATTTAATACCTTGGCTAACAAGCTTGTCTTTCAGGGACATCTTGGAAACTAAAGTCCCTAAGTTAAGTAAAGTTCTGTAAAGAACATCCATGTTTGTCTCTTCACTAAACTCTCCTAGAGCACCCCTTAAAGCTGCTGGCAAGTTACCTTTTTTCTTTAAGCTATCTACACCAAAATCTTTATCATAGGATTTTAAGAAATTTTCAAGAGCCATCATCTTTAGCTCTGGTTTATCTTCTAAGTTTTGTTGTGCTTGTTTTATAGCCGTTTCTTTATCTAGACCCCCTTCTCTTACAAGATATTCTGTTTGTGTCTTTACATATTCATCTGCAAAATAATTCAATGATAGATCTCTTGCAGTTCTATGCATTTCTAACTCTAAAAATTCTTCTGTCCAGTTTGGTCTGGTAAAAGCCCTGTACTGAGTTGTTAAGTAAATGTCTAGTCTTTCATCTATCCTTAACTGCAAATTAGGAGCGGCTAATGAAATCATATTACCTATCTCTGACGAAACACTATCTGCTAGTTTTCTTAAAGAAATAATATGTTTAGCTAACTCAGGTGAATCTTTTCTTATTATTTCAAGAGCTTCACTCTTACGTTTTCTAGCACTTTTTAGTACGTCTTGGGAGGCCTGTTGTTTAGCCGCCTCTCGTGCGTTGTATGCTTCGAGTAATGCTTCCTTCTTTTCATCACCTTCTAGAGAAGAATCTTTATTTATTTCGTCAACTCTGTTAAGATAATTATCCTGAATACTTTGTGCTACTTCTTCTGAAGGTGCAAACTGAGTGGTACCCGTAGCTTCAAAGATTGTCCGAGACGGAATGTCCAATCCGTTTTTGGTGTATGTTTCTTTAAGTAACCTGTCAGTAGTAGACTTATAAGAAAGAACCACATCTTGGATTGCTTTCCTAAAGAAGTCAGACTTGTTCAAGTACTTCCTTAGTGTCCTTTCATAAGGGCCATAGAATAAAGACCATAACTTACCCCCTTTTCTCCAACCCATTTCAGCATCTTTACCATATACTTTCCTCTGTAAAAATTTAACAGGGTTAGGTATTGGCCCAGCTATATCGTCGGGATCTTCCTCTGTAATTTTTATATCAGCACGGAGTATATCTATTAAAGTGTCCCAAGCTTCTGAGCTTTCTATGTACTCAGGAGTTTGTGTTATATCTTCCTGACCGATAAGTGTATCTTGAGGATCACCAAAGAATTTTTCTTTTATCTTGCGGTGTTCTTCTTTCAGAGAATCATATCTGTATCCAGTAGATTCTACTTGTTGCTTCCAAACTCTTTCTGACCCACTCGGAAATACTTTCTTCCCGCTATCATCTTTTAGGTTTAACAATCCAAGTGCTTCCTCAAGATCAGTAATTGTTTTGTGATACTGATACAAAGGATGTTTGAACCCTAAGACTTGCTCCATCCTATGATAGATAGCGTTGCCTGTTCGTCCTTCTTGTACAGGTTGTTCTGTGTCGATGGGTACTCTGAGTGACTCTACTACGTGTGGGTGTGCCTCAGTAAGGTCGCTCATAAGTACGAACCTGACTTGATCCTTCTCGATAGATACAACGTCATAACTGAAGGGTACATATACTTCCCCATTTAGTTCCGCCTGTATTCTTTCTTCCTCTAGATATGTTTCAAGCCTAACTTTAGCCTCTTCAAACCTCTTCTTCTTTTCTTGATTAGCAGGTTTGCTTAAAACAGAGTAACCATTTTCTATAGCTTCCGAAGAAATATATAAACCGCCAACTTGTTTACCTGCGTACAGTGTCCAGTCCGTTGTAGGCTGTACCCCGATCCGTGTATCCTGTACATTGTCTGATGAAGGGGGGTCGAAGTCTACGTCGTGTCGGAAGGTTCTTCGGCTAACTGCTTCAATGAGTGAAATATTTCCATCGGTGACTTGGATGTCTTGAGGTCTAACGCCTTCCCCAAAGTTTTGTTCAACGATCTCCCTTTCGCTCCGTATTTTTCCGCTAGATGCATCGTTAAAATCATCGAATGTTCTAACGAATTTGTTTCCTTGAATTTCTGCGTTAAGAAACTTAGTGCTTCCCTTAACAAATTTTTGTCTAAGTCCTTTGAAGGTTTCATAATTATTTATTATTATATTTTCTATTACATTGATAGCATTTTCTTTTATTTTTTCAACAGCTTCATACTTTAATTTTTGAATTGAAAAACCATAAGTGAAATTAGCGCCTTCTTTTTTATTACTTACATGATTTACTTCATGCCTTATTATATCTTCCAAAACAGCGGCTGCTCCTTTAGTAGTTATATACCCACTTAAAGAACCATCGTTGTTAAACATTGGATCATGATAAACAGGATTAACTAAAATCATTCGGGGAGCTATGTTAGTTTGAACACCTCCCCAATTTTTAGATAATGCTGACCCATAATGATAGGAAACAACATCTGGGTCTTTGCTATTCTCTAAAGTTTTTTCGGAATTTAATACTGAATTTTCCAAATCGCTGTGATTCATTGGGTATAGCCCCTCAGCATTGGCTTCTTTACATAACGCTAAGTATTGATCAGCTACGTAAAAAACAACTTTAGAAAAGTCGGTCATGAAATTTTGTTCCTGCTCCGATAAATCAAAATCCATGTTATTGTAAATAACAGGAACCATTGGTGTAGGAGGTTTGCCATCAATACCTTTGTTTATGTCAAACTCTTGGACAAACCTTTGTTGATTGTAGTCGTCCCTGTATTTCATTTGCAAACGTGTGACTTCCTCGTCTATTGGGTGAAGCTCCCCATAAAAACTTTTATCCCCTTTTCCGCCCCAATTCGGAGACCACCCTTCTCTTGTGTTATTGAAAGGGTAGTTTATATCCGCAGCAGGAGTCTTAGGACGTACGTTTATTATAAAGTGGAAAGGAATGGAATCCCCAAGAATTTCGTTAGGGTTTTCTTTTACTAACCTATCTTCAAATTGATATAGTCCGTTAGAATATATAGTAGAGTAACCGTTATCTAGTCGGTGTCCCCATGGCAACAGTGCCTTTGAAATCTTCTTACCTGCTTTGTCGTATCGACCTATTTTATGAACATAAACATCTACGTTTGCTTGGGGAGTACTTAATCTATGTAATGCAAAATCATAGTTAACTAAGTCATCCATTTTCTGTGTCTGAAAAGTCGATTTATCGCCACCACCAAACATGAAAGGTGGCTTGAAATGATTCATTTCTATACTAATAGACTCATCAAAAAGATTTCCTACGGCAAATTTTTCTGTTAAATCTACTTTTTTATCATATATTTCTTGAGGAAATTTAAACCATATTTGAGTCCCAGAAGGAGCATCAGTTTTTCTAGTAACTATGTCGAAGAATGGGTTTTCACCTTCTCCTTCTTCAGCCATTAAAGTTTCGTTGTCAACTTTTACAGTGCTTTCCAAACCATCACGAACAGTCTGCAAATAAATCTCGTCGGCTGAATTCAACATTTGCATTTTAGCTACACCAAGTCCTCCAGAAGGTCTCTTGTTTGTTTTATAAGTACCTCCTATTGTAAAGAAAGCAGAGGTAATTATTTCAGGAGTCATCCCTATGCCATTATCTCTTATAAAAAAGTACTGGCTATTTTTAATATCTTCTCCTTTTTTAAGTTGCTCTAGAACATCTTCTATAATCTCTGGAGGTGGTGCTAAGAAAGTGTCTTTTTCATCACCCATTCTACCGTCATCAGCCTCTCTAATAACAGGGTCACCCCACGACCACGGTTGTAGATTATCCATACTTTGCGGCCTAGAAAGATCCCAGCTTCCGTATTCAATTTCGGGTTTAAGATCTTCATTTATTTCTTTTAAGTCTTTGATAGCATCATAAGAATTTTGAATAGTCTCTTTTACCACAACCGTACCTAAAGGTTCTTTGTACATTTTCGGCCCAAATAAAGACAGTAACTGTTTTTTGCTTGTAGCAAGCTTTGCTTTAGACGCAATAGACTCAGCTTGTTCTTCAGCAGCACTTCTTTCAGCCGCTCGTGTTTCCTCAAAGGACTCTGAGTTTCCTTTTATTTTGGTGAACTGGGAAAGATCAGACCCTCCTCTATCTGTTGCCCTGTCATTTCCTACTAGCTCAGAAAACTTTCGGGCAAGAGGAAGTAATTTTGCAACAGGCAAATTTATCCTTGTACCCTCAATAGAAGATTTAGGACTTATCAACATTATCTGGCCCCATCTATGGTTCCCGTCAATAATATAGTTATCAGAACTTATTAAAGAGAATGGTCTTTTCACAAGATCCTCTGTAGCAAGTTCTAAATTATTAAAATATTGAAGGGCGAACCAAACTGTTTTAGGGAAAAACAATTCAGTCTGATAAGGCTTTAAAGAAGCAGCGGGAATTTGCTCTTGCTTAAGATTAACAGTAGACCCTGTTTGCTCTGAGACAAATGAAGCGAATGCTTGCATTTGCTGAGGCTGGATAATAGGCATATTCTCACGGCTGACCTCCCCAGTTTCATTAACTGTTTTCTGTAAAACTTTTTGTACCTGTTTATAGTTCTTAACAAAGTCAGGAACTTCTTCCAAAAACCTCCGTTCAGGAAGGCTTAGTCCCATTTCACTGGTAAGCCCAGCCCTTAGGGGGAATGCTTGGTCAGCCGAGTTCAGTCTACGGTCACCTCTTAAAGCAGCAGTATTCCAAAACATTTCATTTTCCCTCAGCTTTTCTAATTTTTCCTGTGCCTCTCCTGCGGCTTCACTAGCGGGCGTGTCCAGTATCCTCATCTTTTCAGGCCCTGCTTCGTACTTACTATAAGAAAATTGTGTTCGAGGGCCTTGTTCAAAGAACAAGGATGCGTTTTTGTTGGGGTATGCTACAGCACTTCTGGGGCCTCCTGTAGCCGTAGCAAGAGTAATGTGATAATCTCTATCGGTGTCTGGAGATTTCCTACCAATAACTTTATCAGTGTACTCCTTGAACTTATCCTGCTCAATTACTCTGGCAAACACAGACCGTTTAATCTCCATCCCTAATGCATTCTCTTTAGGCTTAATTTCCACAGCATACTGAGGAGGCCCTAAAGTAATATCAAAATCAGGTTTTATATTTTTGTTGATAGATACTTGTTCATTGAATGCACTCCCCACCATAGTAAAATGAAGATCTTCTTCAGCTAACGGAATCATTCCCAAACCATAATTAGCTATTTGGTTTTGCATTTCCTTAACATCATTTAGAACACCTCCCTCAGGATTCAGCATAATTATAAACGCTTGATCTAAAGAACCTTTTAAAGGTTGAGTTTTAGAAGTAACCTTTGTTGATTGGATGTCAGGTTCAGAATCTAACTCAAGCCCTGCGCCTATTGGTTTTGTAATGATTGCGTATACTGGGCTAATCTTTAGACCCGTTGTGGTTACAACTGCTTCTGGTAAAACTTCTTCAATAAACTTTTTTAAACTCTTCTTATCAAACCCTTTTTGGAAAGTAGTTGCCTTACCATCTACAGAAGAAATGTATTCAGCGGGCCCTATTAATTTTCTTCTTTCTTCTTTAATACCATCTCGAACTTGCCCCACTGAACGAGTAGTTATTATAGCTTGGCCCTCTTCTCTTAAACTTGCATAAATATCTTCCAACAATTCTGCTCTTTCATCTGCGGGTAGTACGTTGATAACTTGACTACTAATAATAAGATCTTGAGATTCTTTTCTTGGTTTTCTTTTTAAGCTGGGAGGGAAGTTTCCTTTGCCTTCAACAAAGTAAGGCTCGTAAGATTCTATATTTACTTGTCCTTTTCTTATTTGGGTTATATAACCATCAGCAATGGAAATTTTTAATTCTTCTTTAAGCTTATTAGTGCCCCTGCCCATTCCAGAACCCCAGTCCACAACATCGTATTTAGCCATGAACTCTGTTAACCTTTTTGAAAATGCTTTATCTTCTATATAAGGGAATAAATTTTTGTAAGTAGCCACAGTAGCAGGGTTCTGAGTACCCGACGCTTCTTCTGGATTATACTTGTAGACTCCACTAAGAATTTCTCTAGTAACAGGAGGCAAGTTAAGCCCGTGTTCTTCTATAAAGCTTTCGTCTCTGCCCTTACGTAAGGCCTCAGCTTCTGCCTTACCTGCATTAGCTCCCTTAATAGTTTTCCATTTACTTACCGAGTCATATCCCATGTTCGCTAAGTTTCGATTTACGTTCCCATTCAAAGCGGCTACTTCCATAACGGACTTGATAGCCGACTTGAAGAGATTTGCACCACCTTCTACTTCTCTATCTCGTACAAAGTCTGGATCTTTCCTTAAATGATTTACTATGTTTGTTACTATCTCAGTAAACTTATCCCACAAACTTCTTGCTTCTCCATTTTGAGCAGCTTCAAGATCAGGTATAGACATAAGCCATATCTGAAATTCAGGACTCATCATAGACATAGTAACAAATTCATCAAGATTTGCTAATCCATAAAATTGTCTTTCTGATGCTTTATCGGCCCCACGTTTATATCCTGAGTTCATCATCTTTGAGATGTGCCTCGACGACTTTGTGGGTTTAACTATAGTTCCTTTCTTCTCTCTTAACTCTAGATATTCATCTCCATAATCAACGGCTTTTAAATAAACTCTAAGCAGCTCTCGTAAAGGTTCAGGCACTGAAATGTCTGAAGCTTTTTTCTTATACGCATTATATAATTTAAGTCCTTTTGCTCTAGTATTTATTACATATCTATCAATTTCACGTTGAGTTAAGGCATGGAAAATTTCATGTATAATAGTAGAGGGGGATACCCCCCTTACTTTATAAGATACTTTAGCACCTGAAGGATCAGGTCTTGGTCTTAACCAGTGTTTACCCTCCTTAGTTTTATAAAATGAATTGTCACCTAAAAACTTAAAGAAATAATCCCAAGATATGTACTTTTCTAAATCAGGTCTATCCTTTAAGTTAATATCAGTATACGTTGATATTTCGTCAAGGTCTGTGCCTCCTTCAGAATCAAATATAGTTTCCCCTACTTCATACTTATCAATATGATATCTTAAATAATCTTCTAAAACATTTTTACGCTTGCGGGACAGATTATTATAGTCACCGAAATCATCTATTGGGGGAACATAATTAAAACTATCTTCTGATGGCAAGTACCTCTGGCCCTCTACTAGAGCATCTAAGCCATCGATTGTCCCTTTCCATTTTGTGATAGCATCTATAGGTGTATTAAATTTATTTTTAATCCATGTAGGAGTTGTAATATATTTAGTATTACGGGTATACTTTTTAGCTTGGGGGAAATCTTTAGGTACTACCATCGCAGAACCAGTATCGAGCATAATACCTACATCAGGATCTGGAGAAGAGTAACTTCTGTTATCAGGGTCTTTTAGCTGTGTTAATTTAGGATCATGGAAAACTCTCCACCTCAACATGTCGTCAGATATTGTCTCCAACAAAAACTTAGCTATTGGAACCATAGCTGATTCTTCACCTTTAGGATTTCTATAATCAATTACAGTATTTAAAATACTCTCTATGTTGGTGACTAAATCATTAGCTATCGGCACAATAAAGTTAGCAGAATACTCAGCTCTTCGTGCATCACGGTCATAAGGATTTCTTATGATTCTCTCAGTAGTATCAAATAATTCTATAGGATCTTCGACATCTTGAGGTTCATATTTAACTTCACTAAAGGGAGCAAACCTAACACTAAGGGGGATTAGTTTACCTCTACGGTCATATAAAAATCTATTGGTCTTTTTTAAGTTTCTTTCTAATTGAGCTTTAAGTGCTTGATCTGGATCAAGCATAGCCTTCATCAAGTCTGTCTTTTCTGCCTCAAATATGACTTCTACCTCCTCCCCATAAAAACTTTTAACAACTTCTACTCCTGCACCTGTTTGATTATAAGGTCGGGTTGTCCCATTACTTACATGAATAATAACCTTGTCAGGTTCTAAATTACTTGTTCCGTCCGTTATGATTAAATACTCCTTTAGCCCCAACGCAAGTACGGCCTCTCGTGGTGTCATGTTTGGGCTGAACATGTACTTGTTAGCAGGAGTTAATATAAACTGTTTGTAATCTTTTAAGTTTGCATCCCTATCAAGGGCAGAACCTTTAGGGTTTTTGTAAATATATTTTTCTTCAGTTAAGTCAGTGTACATTAGTAAACCTGCTGGTTCCTCATATGAAAAATAATCAGGTATTTTTTCTTCTGCTTTTCTTGAAGCTTCTCTAAACAGCTCTGCAATTTCTTCTTTAAAGATTCCTTGTTTTTCACTTATGTCTCTACTAGCAAGATCTGCATGACGAGTTTCAAGATTTCTCCAACGTATTGATGTAAATTGTTCCTGTTCACTTGGAGGGGCCTCTACTGAAACGGGAGCTGCTTGCCCCCAATCAGGCCTGCCTACTCCTAGTCCTCTAACAGTATTAGCACTTTGGATACCTTCAGTGACACTTAATGCCTCATCCGCAGGCATGCCCTTAGCTTGTGAAGTTTGGACAAAAGAATAAATTTGCTCCTGTAATTGCTCTAAACTAATTATTCCTTTTTCATATTTTGCGTGTAACTCTTCAATCGCACGGACATTATTCTTGTTGCTCTTCCACTTGGAAGGGAACAACATACGTACTGCTTCCCATGTAATCGATTGTATCTCACGAACTAGATACTCTTCCTTAGTAGTGTCATTTAGAAAACTAACTGATCGATAAGCTTCTGCGAATGCAGGATATAAACCACTGATCCCTAAGTTAGAATCAGATGCTGTACCTTGACCCCCAAAGTTTTGAGTTACTTCTATACTATTTCCACTGACAGGTTTAAGTAAAAGAGCAGCCACAGCATGGGTGTCCATAGTGACATGGCCTGCACGACTAGATGGGTCAGATATATTATTGTAAAAAGATCTAACCTTATGCATCAGTCCAAGCTCATTGGATATTACATCTATTGAGTTGTCTTGATCTGCATTTAAAATCTTAATTGCTTTTTCAATAGTGCTATAGCTACCCCATGCAATAGATCTCGGAGCTCCTTTCTCAGACAGAGAAGGTCTTTCAAGAATTGCACCATCTGGTCTGATGACGTTAAATGTTTTTGGATCTCTAAGAGCTTCGTTCTCCGCAGCCTCAGAAAACATCCTGATAAAACGAGCCTGTAGGGCTTCTTTAGAAAATTTCTTTTGCTTTCCTTTGTGGGGGAAAGAAATATCTTCTATCTCGTTGAACCGTTTACCTGCTAAACCTAAGTTTAAAACTTGTTTTGAAAGTTCAAACTTGTCTTTGGCTTTTTCACTGCCCCAGTTATCAAACTGTAATACACCATTTTCATCAGTGGTGTGGTTTCCATCTTCATCATATACAGGTACCGCATCCCCTTCATAAAAAGGATTGCCGTTTTTGTCATACTTTAACTCTGGCTCCCCTGCTCTTCGTAGGAAATTAGACACCATTGAACCATCAAACAAAGCTGCTTGTCTGGCTTTAAATATATGCATTGTCCTCTCAGCCAGTGATACGTTCATGTACCAGTCTTTCTGTGGACTGAATACAGCAAGCACAGCAGCCGCTTGTTCTACAGAGATATCAAATGTTTTTGCAAACTTGTTAGCTATTATGTTAGCCCCATCGTACCACAGAGAAGCATACACACGAAGATCTTGTGGAAATAGTTTAATTAACATTCCCAAGTTCTGTTGAGCTACATCATTTAAACTTGCATATATTTCGTCAGCGGTATTAATAGGAAATGCTTTTTCTGATTTAGATAGCCTCTTTAAAACGTCTCCAAACTTCGTAGTCTTAGTCTTAGCATCTTGAATAGCTGACTTTAATTCTTTTTCTTTTTTATTAATAGCGTTGAGTTTAACTATAAGAGCCTTAGCTCCAACACGGACAGGAGTGCCTTCTTCAATATCTGTTACAAACTGCTCTACAGTAGTGACAACTTGAGACGCTGACAATTTGATTGAATTTTTATTAACTGTAGGTTTACTAAATTCTTTCAGAGCTTTCTCAAAAGCAGACTTATTAGATTTAGATAATTTTTTTATAGTAGCAAGTCTTTGTCTAGCTTCTATAAGGCTGGAATTTATGCCTTCAATTAATTCTGCGGTCTTGCCGTCGTTACTAAGGATATTCTTTACATCAACTTTTCTTTGCTGTAGTTCTTTTAAAACAGTTTCGTTACCAGCAGAGCGGGCTCTCTTTATAAGAGCATTAATCTTCTTGTTCTCTTTACTTATAGTTTCCCTAAGTCTTTTGTTAGCCCTCTTTAAAGAGTTATTTAATTTATTAACTTCTCTCTCTATTTCTTTAACCGCATTTTGGCTATCGGAATATTTTTTCTTTAAGCTATCTGCTTCTTGCTTTCTTTGAGGCTTGAGTTCGTCGGATCTTTCATTCGCTTTGTAAGTAACTAGATCACTCTTTAAACGATCTTTAGCCGACTTAATATCTTGTCTTAGTTGTTGCTTTTTGAGTTCGGCTTTATTTACAGGAGCCTTCGCTTTTCTTACTTTTTCAAGTAATGGGTCGTCTTGAAATTCTCTGGCAACGACTGGATAATTTAAAAGTATTAAAGCATTCTTCTTATAAGCCTCTGGGTTTTCCCTGAGATCTTTTAATGTGACTACCTTATTAGGATCAGCCCCTTCCCCTAATTTACCCTTAGCTGAAGGACTTCTTGTGCCTACTGTTCTGCCTTTTACGACAGAGGCCTTTACTTGTTCAGGGTCAATTTCAGAGAGCCACTCTTCTCTTTGCTCCTCTTCAGGAGCAACAGTTGAAATTTCTGTACCTATCAAGGTACTCTGTTTCGAGTATACTCCTAAATCTATATCTAGATCCAACTTGTCATAATCGGGTCTTCTTCTAAATCCTTCTTTAGCGGCTTTAAATTCTTGAGCTACTTTAGCAACAGCTGTTGCATAATAAGGCCCAAGCTTAGAATCTTTTCTTAATGCTTTCTTAGCTCTCAAGCGGCCAATAAAAAAGTTTTCAATATACTTTTTGTAAACATCTAGTACACCTACTTTCTTAGTGGATTTTCCTTCTTTATCTTTTCCTCTTAAAAAATCATAATCTGGCTCAGTAGCACCCCTACCATTAACAAGCGATACATGTTTTCTTATTAGCTCTTCAAAAACATAATCAGCTATTTCGTCTTTAAGGGCCCTGTTAGTGGGAGTATCTTCAATGCCCGCAGGTAACGAGTCTGTTTCAGGTAGTCCTAATCTTAAAATTTGGATAGTTTCTTCTGGAGTATAATTTTGAATCTCTGTGTTATACTCTTGTACCATTCTAATAAGAGCATTTGCTCCTCTACGATCAGCATTTAAAAGCTCATTAATTGCTTGTTGTCTTTCTTTATATGAAAGAGTTTCCCAAGAAATTTGATGAATTAACTCTTCGTCCACTGCTAGATTCAGTATAGCTTTTGCAGCGGCTAGATTGTTTTCATCTACTAATATATCATATAGTACCTCTGGGTTTATACCCACTGCCATCTTTGATCGATCATACCAAGCAGCGGCTCCACTTTCTCTAACCCCTTCAAAAAACCTTGTGCCCTCTCTAAGAAGCCTTCGCTGTAAAGAAGCATAAATTTTCTTAGCTTGTTTCTTTCTTTTTTCTCTTTGTTTATTTTTAGCCTTTGGTGGATCTTGAGTGTCTAACCCTGTACCATCTACGCTGGTTTGCTGTACAGGTTCAATGTAATCTTCACTAGCTGTTTCGGAGGATAGCTCAGTGTTGATATCAATTTCTGCACTAGCTTCTTCAGAAAAGGATGGATTAGAGGGAACCTGTATAGTTTTATCAAAAAGTTTTTTAGCTATCTCAAGAGCAGTCCCTTGACTAAGTTTTTTAGGGTCTACCCCAGCAGCAGTGTTTGTATTAATAGCGTCTATATCCGAAGGAGTTAGCTCTCTTGTAAACCTAAGAACTTTAGGGAAAGCATATAAGTTAAACGAAGAAGGGTTATCAGGATCTTCTTCTATCTTATAAACTACATTGCTTCCATCCAAACTATTTTCTACCATGCCTTTAGAAAACAATGGGTTCTCTATTATAGCTTGCCTCAACGAAGGGGTATCAGGGCTACCCTGTACACTGTTCAGTGAAAAAGCTTGAGAGTTAACTTTAGTTTGAAGTATGATCTGTGTGTTAGAATCTGTGTTTGGTGTAGAGTTAGGAGATATAAAAATCTTTACTGGCGTTGTCTGCTCAATAAAGTTACCCTTTAACTTTTCTAGATTACTTAGGTAGACTTCTGCTTCAGCTAAAGTCATTGACTGGAACACTATAAGATCCCCCTCTGCGTTGCGCCCTATAACAGTATCGGATTCGGAAGGTTGCTCTACATCATCAAAGTTTAAATCTCCTACTTCTCCTTCAGGAAAAATAGAAGGTTTAGCTGACTCTTTCTTCCCTTTTATTTCTTTTGGTACGGTTTCTAAAGAAACCTGTGGGACATTACCTAGTATAGGTGAATCTTCTATTGGGTTTACTTTTTGATTTAATATTTCACCATCTTGTTGGCTAGCTTCATCAATAGCCTGTGCTTGTTGTGCTTCACTAAGATTTGATACTGCGTCAAAGAAAGGTTTAGTTAAATTATCAGATATAAAATTAACATGGTTTCTAAGGAACGCTCTACTAGAAGAATCTCTTGCTGTTCTTATAGCAGCTCTAAGGTAGGACAATATATCAAAAAGTTTTTGCTTAACATTTTTAGATAAAGCACCCCCTCGACTTTTCCCTGCCCATGCAGTTTTCTGAACTCCTTTAACCTGCCCAGACATATCTAACTGGAGCAGAGAATTGATATGAGTAGCCGCAATTAAAGAGCTGTTAGAAACTTTTTCAGATAATCCTTCAGTTACCTCTTCACCTAGAATAAGAGAGGATGCCCAGTCTCTTTCATATTGAGACATCTCTTCATACACAGCTAATCTATCAAGATTAATAAACTGCTCTAAAGAAAGATCCCCACGATTTTCTGGTTCTAATCCAAAGTATTTGTCTCTGATAGATACCAGTTCAAAAGAACTTGCTAGAGCTTCAGTAAAAACGCTCTGCATGTAAGTAGTTCTTCTTTGCTTGGGTATAGAGTTTGTTACTTCAGAAGTGTTGGCTGTATTTATAATAATAAATACTGTCCCCTCCTCATTAATTTTAACCGAGCTTTCTGCTCCCTGAAGAATTTGATACTCTTGGTTTCCTTGTACTGTATCTATAAACCCTTGCTGTTGCTCTTCGGTAGGGTCAATTAAAATTGAAATATTGTTATTCTTTAAAGCAACTTTATGCTTTTTAATAAAATTATTAGTAGCCGCTTCGATACCTTCAGCAGTTCTTAGAGCTTCATTCTGATCCTCTACATTAGGAATAAGAACTTCCTCTTCTATCTGTTGGATTATTTCTTGTTCAATTTTGTAATTTTCTCTTACTCTGACATCCAATCTAGTAACCGATGCATTTTTTGTAAAAGCAGTAAGCACTTCCCCTGAAGCGTCTACAGGAGAGTATTCAACGGCAAAAATTGTTTCTCCTTTCTCATTAGTAGTTTCAGATACTCCTGTAACGTCTTCAGCGTTTACAGTTACAATTTCACTCGACTCTCTTTCTTCAGATATATTAGTGTCTCTAGTAACACTCATTCTAAAAACAGCAGCCGAAGCAACAGGATTTTTAGCAACTCCAGCTAGAAGCTGCTCCCTGTTTTGTTCCAAGACTTCCGCAGTTAGAGGAGCTTGGGCGTTCCTAGCGTTAGAAGCAGCTTCATTTAAAGTAGAAGCTTCTTCCATTACCATATCTACTAATTGCCTATATACATTCTCAGTTGATTTAGTTGTATCCCCTATACCCAATTTGCTTGAAGCAGCCCCAATAACTTTAGCGGTACCTGAAACGCCAACCCCCATAGTTAAACCGAGTAACCCCGCATAAGCAGTAGAACCTAATCTTTCTCCTAAAGTAATATTATTACCTGTCGCATACTCATCGACAAAGCTACCTAAAAATTCATCAAGTCCCTCTTCAATACCTTCATCGATTCCTACTTTTGCTAAATCTGTTAGGACAGTCTTAGCCCCTAATCCAAAAAGCATAGACCTCCTAAGGCCATTTCTCGCAATAGCAGCCGCTATCTCAGCTACCTCCGAAACAAGTAAACCTTTACCTACCTTATCAGTTGCTCTTGACATTTTGGCTAGATTTTCTAAAGCGTTCTTAGTCGCTTTATATCCCCTAAGCTCCATAAGTTTACTTGGCCTTTTCGCCACTACAGCTTCAGCACCTCCTCGCCCAAGATAAGAAGCCCCTACAGTTATAGCAGCGGTTAGGGCCCCTCTAGCAATAGCTAAAGGTACGGCCCTTTTCCTCTTCTCATCAAAACTTAAATTATCAGGAAGAGCCTGCATATAAGAAGAATAGGCATATGAGGCTGACCTCAGTCCTGAGGGGGCCCCTACGCTAAATGCAAGGGCTCCTAAGTCAGTAAGCTTTTCTGTGTTAGATAAAGACAAAGCAGCGAAGTCATCTGCCAAAACTTTTACAATACCCTCAGTATATTTCTTTGTTTTAAGGGGAGTAATTGTTCCTGCTGTCAATAGCTGGGCAGCAAGTTTCTTTTTTGATGCTGTATCTGTAGAAAAGAAAGCAGCATGTAAAGCATTAGTAGTTCCTTTTATTTTAGATATTTTATATCCTTGGGCTGCTAATTTTTTTCCAGCTATTTCTAGAGCTAATTTTTTAGCTGCTGAGTTTGCGGGAACTCCTGATAGTGCTGTAGCTCCTAAATCAATGACTAAATCACCTGCTACATTAGATACATCTAAAAAGAATCCTCCTCTTCCAAAAGCCGAAGAAAGTTGTTTGCCTTCGTCTTTTCTTAATTGTATTTCTATAGCTTTGTTTGTTGAGCTCTCAGAACCTAAAGCACCTACTACGCTATGGTAAATCATAGGCACAGAGGAGACAGCCGAAAAACCAAAGCTTCTCAAGTTATCTGATAAGTAACTAAAGTTTTCATCGTCGGATAAAAACTCTTCTAGAATAGTAGCTAAATCTTTTTGATCTTCTGCCTTTAACTTAAAGTTTTTCTCTTTTGCTTCTAACCATTTTTTTGTAGTGGGGGCACTACTAAAAATAAGGTCTTCAAGTTCACGGGCTTGAGAAGCATAAAATAATTTTCTTTTTTCTTTTACAACTTCAATGTCTTTTTTTGTTAAATCAGGGTGTTGTTTAACTGCTTTTTCAAAAGCTTTTCTATTAACAAATAAATCGGGGTGGACAGTTATTCCAAAGTTTTCCTCTTTCTTAATATTTAAAAATAAACTTTTTTCGTCGATAATATACGGAAGTAATCCACTGCTATGGAGTTGTGTGTGTAATGCTCTTTTTACAGACTCAATAACTTGGTCATCTGATAAATTAGTTATTTGGAATTTTTCTCTAAACCTTTCAGCTATAGCTGATTTATCTTTACTGAAGTTAATGTCGTCTTCAGATAAATTTTCTAGGGCGTGGTTTAAAGGCTCTTCTAAAGGAGTAAGGGGTACCCCAAAATTTAATGGGTCTGGCTTCGGGAAAAAGTCACGGTATTTTGACTTTATTCCTTCCCATTGTGCGGTACCTGCGAGCAATGCAAAACGAGCAAAAGCGGGGAGCTTCTCATATAAGTACCGCTTTTCAGGATCTACTGTGTCAGTAGTATTAGTTAGCTCTTGGTGATCTAGTCTAATATCAAGTGTTAGTGCATTTAAAGACTTAACTAAGTCAGAGTCCCCTTTAAAGTGATATAATCTTGGACTATCCCCCGTTCGCTCTTTTACCTGTTGTGCTTGGTTAAGTATCTCGTTTGTGAAACCTACAACTTTAAATGTTAACTCATATTCTCTTTGTAAATCGGAATAAGTTTTTCCAGTGCCTTCTGCAAATTTTAAATTACTAGCTACGGCTAGTAAATCTCTTGGTTTTAAGGCCCCACTATCAAGAGACACCCTCAAGGCTTTCTCTAAAGAATCATGCTCAGTAGTTAATTGTTCAGCATTCTGGGTTAAAACAATATCTTGGCCCTCTTCATCTTTAACTGATACAAAAGGTAAACTTGTAGAAGATTCAGGATCTTGTTCTTCGGAGCGGCTAGTCCCAATAGCTATTCGTTTAAGGTTATTAAATTTGTCTTGAGCTTCTGCCAACTCAGGAGAAACATAACTAGGATCATCAGTAAACTTTTTAAATTCTTGAACAAGAACTCCATCAGTTTCAACTAAACCTTGATCTAATTTTTCGAAAAGACTTAGTTCTTTCTTTGGGTCAACCGTGTTGGGTAATACTATATTTTGCCAATCTCCATAAGAGCCTATATCTGGATTTAACTCTAATGCTCTTTTGTAAGAATTTTCTAATTCTGCATTAAGTTTTTTATAAACATTTTCTCCCTGCGCTATCCCGCTAATAATTCTATTCTGAGCAAACTTAGCAAGTTGATTTACAGGTTCAACGGGTTCGTCGTTTTCATTTTTTAGTAAGGGGTCTATTTCAAAGGTGTTGTGCTCTGTAACAGAACCAAAGGCTAAACTTTCTTTTTGTTTAAAATTTTCAGACATAAAATATAAACTTAAGGTTTATTACCGTAGGCATCTTGAGCATCTTGTTGTTCTTTAGAAAGAACTCTTTTCTTATCTCCGTAGATAAGTGAGTTTATGCTAACCATTACGTTTTCAATTGCATTTGAAATCATATAATATTTTTGACCGTCTACCCCTTTGCTAACATTTAAAAATTCATCCGCTTTTATTCTAGCTTCTAATTCTGATATTTTTTCACTTACCTCTGGAGACTCAATCTCAAGATCCTCAAGGAAATTTTTTGCTCTTTCAATGTATGATTCAAGTTGTGCTCTAGCCGCTTCTGAACTGGTTCTTGGTATTGCTTTGAAGTCAGCACCACTCTCAGGAAAACTTTTTAAGGAGTCCATGTATGGAGATGAAATTTCTTTAGTCACCGCTAAGATATTATCTACAAGTCTTGCATTATTTTTCCTTTGGTAGTCAGCTTTATTGGCCTTCGCTACCTTCGTTAGCATATTTGTTATGTTTGTTTCACTTAGGTCAGTTGGGTCAATACCCTCAACGCCTTTAGAAATAGCCATGTTTGCAATCATACTTACTATTCCCTGCTTAAATGATTGCTGTCTATCTTCAAGTGCTTCTGCTCTCTTAACACGCACACCTACTTGTTGAGCTAAACTGTCAAGGGCTCTTAAAGACGATGGACTTAAGTCAGGGTTTTGAGCTAAATGCTTTGTAATAGCATTTTGTGTTCTTTCACGAGCCTCAGCTACAGCTTTCTTTTTTTCCTCTCCCTCATATTTAAATGGAGTTATATCTTTTATTGACCCGTCAAGGTTCCTCGTAATTAACATTTCTGCGTTTTCCAAATTCATTAATTGTTCATCAATAAAAGTAGAAGTTAAAGCTTCATTATTTAACTCATTAAGGGCTCTAGTGTCTTTTCTTTTAGCACTTTCTAAACTAAGTTTGCCTGTTTCCAGAATAGTTTTATTATTTTGGATGTCTTGTTTGGATTTTTTTAGTCCAAGTTGTTGGCTTTTTAAATTAAAATTCCTTTGAGCCTCTGCGTCTAACTCTTTACCTGCGTCTAAAAAATCTTTAGTAAACATCTGACGAATACCTTCTTTATCTTCTGAAGATAAACTTGAAGCTTGCACATCTTGGAACCACTGCTGCCTTAAAGGTTTCAAATCTTTAGCAAGATCTAGACCCCCACTCGCATATGCAGCTTTAATTTGCTCCCCTTTATTCATTAAGTCTCTAGACTCTGGAGTAGCTATGTTGGGCTCCATCAAACGAAGCTGTTCTCCTTTCATTAACATCTCTCTGCCTTCTGGAGTAAACTTACCTCCGAGCCTACGAGCAGCTACTCTGTACTTAGCAGAACGTGGGCCTACTGATCTCTTCCCCGCAGCCATAGATTGCCCGAAAGGTTGTACTGTTGATAATAAATCTTCTAAACTCATAAACTTTATTTTAATCTTGATTATCGGTTTTCTTCTTTTTTTCTGCTTCTTTTTTAGCTTTAGAATCAATGTTCCTTTGCTTCATAGCAAGTTGTCTCTGCTGTCTATTAGCAGATGCTTTACCTAACGGTGTATTCCGACCCAATGGTTCAGTAAAAGCTTGATCACGGACGGCTTGCCTTAGGGCATTAAGTTCTTCCCGTTTTAAATTAGTTGGCCTAAACTGACCTCCTTTTGCCCGCATTGCCGTTACTCTTTTATTTCGAGCTGCTATTTGTTCTTCGTACCTTTTTTTATTTGCTTCTTTTCTGGCGGCCCTCCTATCCGCTATCCCCATGAGTACGACGTTCCTATCAGGTTGATCTTCTGAACGGGGTTTCTGTATACCTAAAGGTTTTATCGTACCCTCATACCCCATTTCTGGGTCGTTAGTCCCAATCCTTCTTGTTGCGGATTTACCTCTACCTACAATTTCTACGTCCGAAGGAATAGGTGTCGATGCGTTTCTTCCAACATCTAAAGCATAATTTTTAAACTTTTTGGCAGTAGCAATTTCTGAAGCAAGTTTAGAATCTGTCTTTTTGAGTGGAAAAAATTCAGGCTCAGTAAGTGTTGGCTTAGTATTCTCCTTACCTTTTAAAAACTTAGTGGGGCTTGCAGGATTAGAAGGGTCATAGTTTTTATTTTTTTTCTTTTTGTTTTTAAATAAAGATTTAAATAGATCCGAAACAGCCATATTAGTAATATATTATTAAATTTTAAAGAGTCTTAATAATTTAATTTGTTGTCACGTAAAGTCAAAAAGTCATTTAGCCCCCTCTATATATATAAGTTTCTTTAGAACCTCACGCTATTTCTACTGTACAGTAGAAAGTGCGAGCATCGTATATTAAAGTTTATACCCCCTCCCCCCTTTATATCTGAGAGTTTTGTAATATTTTAGTCAAACCCTTCATAGATTTTGTAGGCCCTGACATTCCAACTCCTTGGTTTTTAGGGGGTTCCGACGCAACAAGGCCAAGTCTTTGACGTGCAACGTCAATGCAAAGAAAAGCAGCATCCGCAATATCAGGGGACTTCCCCAGCCTTGATTTAAAATCTGGTTTGGTTTCTACTTTCATTTTTAACGAGCCTGACTTATACATATCAAAACGTCGGCCTGTCATTTCAGCCGCTAACTCATTAGATATGCCCAACAGTTGCTTTGTTCTCATTAACTCTTTTCCTGCAAACCATAACTCACTACACCTGTTAGCATAAAGCTCTGTACCTATAAGTTTAGAATTTACAGAAACTTTCTTTTCTGACGGCTTCCCTCCAAATGAAACTCTTAAAATGTTTAAAAGCCCTTCTGCTTCGATTATGTCGCAGAAAGGATTACCAGCACCCGTCGAGTCAACCGCAAGATTTGAAGGATCAATCTTCCTCTTCTGCAACTCATCCTTCAACATCTTCACAATCTGGTAAGAACGGGGCACCGCTGAGTTGGTGGCATCGTCCAAAAGGGCTATAAAGTCTTTTAATTCACAGACGTAATGCCCAGACTGGTCATATCCTACTAAACCAGTATATAAAATACATCTGTCCCCACCGTTACTAAAAGCAGGATCGAGACCCGCACAGGCAACAGGAGTACCTTTCCAAGCGACGGAACCCATTGAACCCGAACGAGCTATACCTGTTTCACTATATATTGTTTCTTCTTCATCAGATTCAAAGAATACTGCTGACACCATTCGTTTATATCCTCTACTATCAGGGCCTAACAATTCCCTGTCTTCTGCTAACTTTTCTTCCGTTGGAAGCCACGGATATATAGTTTCCCCTGCTAAAATATTTGGTGACCTTTCCCCATCTAGTCTGAGGTAACGCCCTCCGTATTTAGTTTTCCATTCATCTGCATCACTTTCTATAGAGTCCCAACCTTTTTCAGGTTGTGCCCAAACTCCAAAAGCATCATATCTAGACGCAGGGTTACTCATACCTATTAACTGAAACCGTGGGTTCTTAGACAGGTTTGTTAGACCCGCTTGCAAAATACTCTCACTAAGCTCACTAAGCTCGTCAGCAATAACAACGACGTTTTTCTGTTTTATTCCTATAAACTTACCAACTGCTGTTTTCTCTTTGCTTTTCTCACAAGCTATCAAACTTAACCCTGCTTTTTCTATTAATGTCCCTTTTTCGTTTATATAAGCAACATTACCTATTGAATCCCGTATCCTGAACGGTGCACCATTTATAACATTTAGTAAGGTGATTACTGAACCCCATATCCTTTTTCGTGCTTCACGTAACGTGGTTGAGGTTAAAAGAACCAGTGTATCCCTTGGGGCAGCGAGCCAACAAACTATGGCATAGGCAGCCATTGTATGTGACTTGCCAGAAGAAGCAGCACCTCCTACTGCTAAGTATTTATTTTTGAGGGCCGCTTTAATCATAGAAGTAGCCCACGGATGTCTTACCATAAGTTTTTCAGGTAGATCTTCGTTATTCCATAAAAGGTCACATATCCTCCAAAAATAATATTCTCTTGCCCTAACACTAGTATGATGGGCGAAACCAAACAATAGTGCAGTTAATGTATTTGTTGGAGGTATCTCTAAACCCCCTACAATAATTTTTTGGTTTTTAGCATCTAAGTAGGGCTCAAGTTTATTCGGTTTACTCATATAAAGTTGAAGATTTACAATAAATTTAGTATATATTAAGGGAATTGTCTAAGAGTACAAAAAAATCAAAGCTATTAAAAAAAGCATTAGAATTGTATAATGAAGATTATACTTTTGTAAATATTGCTAAAGAAGTTGGTGTCAACGTATCTACACTAAGGAGGTGGTTTAGAGCAGAAGGGCTAGAACCTAAGAAAAATCCTCATTCTTTAAACCCAAGACCTGATGATGAAGACCCCCTCAAAACAGCTTTAGAAGCCAACCTAGACAAAAAAACTCAAGAGGCTATTCGTCTTGCTAAGATGGAAGCGAGAGAGCAAGAAGATCGAGCTATTCTTGAAACAGCCGAAGCAAAAAGTAGCCCCGCAGAAAAGTATCAAAGTTACGTAGCAGCCTCAGCTATAAAATTATTAAGGGACAATATAAAGAATCTAAGGGGGCCCCGAACTATTAGAGAGCTAAGTGAACTTGATCAGTTAATTAGAAGAAATCTTAACATTGATACCAGAGGGGGTACAGCTCCTCAGGGGTTACAAATAGATATAAATATTTTAAATAACACTAAGACTGATGCGGGCAAAGGAGCTGTGGAAGTTAAGCCAAAAAAAATAATTGATGTGGAACCCGAAGCATAATGAAAAAACAAGGCAAACTGTTTATAGATAGAATAATAACGGAAAACCCAAAAGTTCTTGTAAGGGAAAATAAAGGAAACGATTTTTATTTTAGACAAGATTGTCTTGTAGGAACTTACTATAGAGTATTTCCTTCTAGTGCTCGTGAGGTAATGTTTTTGCAAAGTCTTAGAAAAAACATAGATGTGTATTTACCCGCTGACGAAATAGGAGGATTAATAATCTCTCCTTTAGTTATTCCTAAATGACTATCGTCGGCATAGACAATGGACTAGACGGAGGGTTGGTAGGGATATCATCTAGCACGGGATCTATTATAGATAAGACCCCCATGAAAACATTAGAGAGGTGTGGCAAAAGAGAAGTAGATACATATAAAACATATCAATGGATATTAGGTTTAGATGTAGCCCCCAAAGATTTATTTATAGCCATAGAAGAGCCCCTAAGACATGCAAGATCTTCACAAGCAGTAAGATCAATGGCTTTATCTTTTGGTAAACTTTTGGGACTGTGTGAAATTCAAGGATGGAGACATCGTTGTGTAATAGTCAGAGATTGGCAAAAATCTATGTTAGGGAAATTTAACAAAGGTCAATCTAAACAAAAAGCTTTTGAGATAGCTTCTAATATAGAACCTTTAGAAAAATGGTTAAAAAGCTCAAGAGCGACTAAACCTCACGATGGAATGATAGACGCTTTTTTAATAGCTCATTACATTAAAAAGTACGAATTTAACTTTTCTTAAAAAAAATTTGGACATGTTCGTCTTCCTGTAGTATTAGGAAGTTAATGAAAACTTTATATCCTCCTCAACAAAAAGCAGCAGACCACTTTTTATATTGCTTAAAACAAGGCAGACACACTCTTGATACAAGCGAAGTGGGTACGGGAAAAACAGTGGTAGCCACCTACTTAGCTAAACAATTGGGTATGCGTGTAGCCGTTATATGCCCAAAGGCAGTTATAACTATGTGGGACAGGGAAATGATAGACATGGAGGTGGAACCCGACTGCGTGATGAATTACGAAAGAATACGTACAGGTAAGACAGCTTTCCTCTCAAAGAAGGGGAAGAAAATAATGAAATGGTTATTTGAAGAGCCTACCTTTATTATATTCGATGAGGTTCATAAATGTAAAGGGCCGTGGACTCAAAACGCCCAGTTGTTAATTAGTTTAGTTCAACAAGCCGAAGAAGGATGCCACTTGATTCATGCTATGTCGGCTACAGCAGCGGAAGACCCTACCGAAATGAGGTCTTTAGGATTTATGTTAGGACTTCACAATCTTAACAAAAGACCAAACAGTTGGCACAGTTGGATGCACAGGAATGGATGTAGTGTAGACAACTGGGGTAAATGGAAATTACTAAGTCGTAAAAAATTAAAAGATGTACACTGCACAATGTATGGTGAACAAGGAGCAGCCTACAGGCTTACTATCCATGATTTCCCTGACTCATTTAAAGAGAATAGAGTATTCATTGAAGCATTAGAATTTAAAGACTCTAAGAAAATATTAGAAGCCTACGATGACTATGGAATTACCCCTGACATTGTAGAACAGTTTTTAGAAAAAGGTTCCGTCACTGAACATGAGTTTGATATTGTTAATATACTAAGAGCACGACAACTGGCGGAATCATTGAAGGTACCTGACATTGTTGAGATGACAGGAGACTTAATTGATCAGGGTAAGTCAGTAGTTATCTTTGTTAATTTTAAAGACACTGTACTAGCTCTAACAGAACAACTTGATTGTCTCAGTATCATGGGCGGCCAAAACCAATGGCAAAGACAGTCAGAGATAGATAATTTTATGTTGGACGAAAAACGAATCATTGTGGTGAATATAGCAGCAGGAGGTACAGGGTTAAGTTTACATGACACTCAGGGGCTTTATCCTAGAGTGGCTTTAATTAGTCCTACCTTTTCTGCTAAAGATCATTTACAAGCATTAGGCAGGATTCACCGTAATGGTGCAAAAAGCCATGCTCTCCAAAAAGTCCTAGTAGCAGCAGGCAGTGTAGAAGAGACCGTTGTGAAATCAATAACCACAAAATTAGCAAACTTAAACACATTACATACAGGATCAAATGACTGAAACACCAGACCACACCAGTAGAGGACACGCAGAGTTTAGTCCCTCAAGTTTAAAGTACGTAGCAGGGTGTGCAGGGTATAAAAGCACTTCAGGTACAAACGCTGCTGCTGAGAAAGGAACTAGAATCCACGAAGCCTTAGAGATAAGAGACCCGTCTGCACTACACGATGAAGAAGAGTTAGAAATATATGAGCAAATAGTAAAAGACGAAGACGAATTTAATAAAAGTATTTTTGGGGAATCTGAGTTTGAAGAGATGAACGAGATTCAAGTCACTGTTGACTTAGGCCCGACAGCTACGTGGGGTACCTGTGATAGGTTTTTAGTTAGGGGGGATAAGGCCATAATGGCCGACTACAAAACAGGTATATCTGTTATAGACTCCCCACGAAGTAATTGGCAAGCAAAGGCATATACTTTAGGGGCGTTTCAAGCTTTTCCTGAAGTAGAAGAAATAATATTTGTTTTTTACATACCTGTACGAAATGAAGTTCTCCACGAAACTTTTACTAGAGATGACATTGAGGGGCTTACAAAACAACTAAAAGATGTAATCCTTAAAGGAGAAGAAATACGCCCTAAATGGGACACAGGAGCCCCTGAACTAGAGGAGCTTTCTCCTTCAGTCAATTGCAGGTTTTGCATGTTTGAGGACAGATGCCCCGCCTGCGGAGCTATAGCGATCAAAGTTGCTCAAAGGTTGTCTATGTTACCTGAAGAGGGAATAGACATATCTAATCCTGATGACCCTGAAGTTTTAGAACAACTTTGGGTTGTAGCTAAAATAGTTAGTAACTGGGCTACCCGTATAAAATCTAAGGCAGTCGAAGTGGCTAAGGCAGGAAATGAGTTCCCTACCCTTCGATTAAAATCAATGGGGTCTACGAGATCTTGTTCAGATAACAAAAAATTAATCGAAATTGCAGAAAAATATAGTTTATCTCCTCAAGAAATAATCGATACTGTCCGAATGCCTTTAGGATCTATAGCAAAAGAAGTAAGTAAAAAAGCTCCTGAAGGAGAAAAAGGGCAGGCAGCCCAAGATTTTCTTGCTGAGTTAGAAGAACAAGATATAATCAATTACTCTGAAAAAAGGTACACTTTATCAGAAAAATAATTTTGGGTAACCAAAAAACTAAAACATAAATATAAAATATTAATCATTAAATATGAGCGCAGTTAAAGATAAAAAAGAAAAAATAGTAAAAACAGAAAACGCAGAAATTACTACAGGCCAACCTAATAACAGTGGGTTTGTAGTTTCACTAGAGGATGTAGATATCCCTAGATTAAATGTCATCCAAAAGATGAGTAGTATTGAAGGCCCAGTAGGTGGGGTAGTTATTGATAAGTCGGACGTTCTTTTCGAGAAAGACGAAAGAATTAATGTTATCATTGGGCACACGAAAAAGGGATGGAGAGAAAATGTTCCGTTTGGTAATGATGAAATGCCTAGACTCGCATGGAGCGAAGCTGAAAGAGCGGAAATAGAAAGTGATACCGAATATGGCAAGATGGTTGTATTTGCAGACATTACTTTTTTAATGCCTCAGCCAGAAAATGTTGATGATGACAATGACATTTATCAGTACCCAATTGGGGATGAGAACTATGCACTTGGAGTAATTAACGTAAGCAAAGACGGGTATAAGTTTACTTATAAAAAACTTAACACGTTTCAGTTGTTTAATAGTTCTTTACCAATAAGCCAAAAAGTATGGTCTTTTGGAACTGAACTTATCACAAAAGGTCAGCATAGTTGGTTTGTGCCAACACTTAAACCAACAAGTGAAAATGCTCCCCAAGAAGCAGTAACCTTTAGTCAACTTTTAGGAAGCTAAAATCATGAGTGAATTAGAAGATAAAATTAAAGAGATGGATACTGTAGACAGTAAAACATTTACTACGGACTCTGACCGTATTGAAATACCAAATCAATATAAACAAGTTATATTAGACCATCAAAAAAGTTTGGTGGAGATTAAAAAAGACCTAGTAACTAAAACTGCTTTATTACAGCAAGAGCAAATGAAAATTGATTGTCTGATCAATTTCTTTAGTGAAACTATAAAGAAAGAAGGGGACTTTGTTTCAACTACCAACACAGCAACTTGGACGGTTGATGATAAAGTTAGCACCGCAACCCTAAAAGAGGAGTCAAATAATTCGGAGGGGAATACCGAAGAATAAGTTTGCTATGTCAGCAAGTAAGGGGAGTTTGTAGGAGGTCTCCCCTTGCACAAAGCCTTGATGGTCGAGGGGCCATCAGGGCTACTCCTTCCCATATTATTCAATGATTACTTACGCCCTAGATTTCGAATCATATTATGACAAGCACTGCTCTATTAGAGTGCTTGGGCCTGTTGGGTATTTTTCCCACCCTGATTTTGACCCTTACCTTGTTAGCGTGGTAGGGGATAATGGGTATGAATTTGTAGGAGACCCCAAGAAGTTTGACTGGTCTATTTTAGAAGGGAACATAGTACTTTCTCATAATGCTTCTTTTGATCAAAGCCTTTACCTGTTTGGGGTCAGGAAACAATGGTGGCTCCCCGTTAATTACAAAGAGTGGCACTGCACCGCAGATATGTCTGTTTATTGTGGGCATCCTCGATCTTTAAAAAAAGCATCAGAAGAAGTTTTAGATATTTCTTTAAGTAAGGAAACTAGAGATGCCATGAAGGGTAAGGAGTGGAGTAAGATGGATGAGGCTTTTAAAGAGGAAGTTTTAGACTACGCCACTAAAGACAGTGAGTATTGTTTACAATTATGGCAACAGTTATCCCCCCTTTGGCCTGAAAGGGAAAGAGAAATTAGTAGGATGAATAGAGAGTCTTCTCAAGGGGGTTTACCTATAGATGTTGAGCTATTACAAAAACAAAAAGAAAAAATAAATGTGCTTTTATTTGAAACAGAGAACACTATTCCTTGGATAGACAAAGCCCCTATTTTATCAAGAAAAGCGTTTAATGCTGAGTGTAGAAAAGCAGGGGTGGAACCTCCAAAAAGTTTGGCTTTAACTAACAAAGAAGCTAACGAGTGGATTAAAAAGAACGGTAAAGAATATGTATGGATTCAATCTGTTAGGAACTATAGAAGAGTGAACTCCGTGAAGAGGAAGATAGAAAGTTTTGAAAATGCTACGTACTCTGATCTTAGGTTCTACGGGAACATAATGTATTTTGGGGCTTCTGTTACAGGTAGGTTTAGTGGGTCGGGGGGTAATTTAAACTTACAAAATTTACCTAGAGGCGAAATGTTTGGGTGTAACCTAAGGCATTTAATAAAAGCTGAGGAGGGTAAAAAGATTATAGTAGCAGACCTATCTCAAATTGAAGTTAGAACCTTGTGTTGGCTTGCAGAGGATAAAAAATCTCTAGAAGTAATAAAAGAGTCTAATGATATTTATGAAGCGTTTGCTGTCCAGTTTGGTTTATGGGATAAGAACTCTAAGGAAAGTTTAAAAAAAGCAGATTCTTCTCTAAGGCACAAAGTTAAAGCAATGGTTTTAGGGTGTGGGTACGGAGTAGGTCATAAAAAGTTTTCTGATGTTTCAGGGTTGTCTTTAGAGGACTCAAAAGAGGCCGTAGATCTGTACCGTGAAAAGATGAGTAAGATTGTAAAATATTGGAGTTCTCTTAATGTCAACCTGCGTTCTTCGGAAAGAGCCGAACAGCCTTTTAAAATAAAGTTACCCTCTGGGAGAAGCTTAAACTACGGCTTAATATCTCATATTAAAAAAGAAATATACCATGAGTACTATGGCTTGGTAGTTAGGAACTCCGCTAGAAGATTAATGAAACTCTATGGGGGTCTCCTTGCTGAGAATGCTTCTCAAGCACTTGCTAGAGATATCTTTTGTGATTCTATGCTTCGTATGGAAGCAGAAGGGATTAAAATAATTTGCCACGTACATGACGAAGTAGTAATTGAATGTGACGAAGCTGACGCAGAGGAAACCTTAGACAAGGTTATCTCTATAATGAAAACCCCTCCTTCATGGATCTCTGACATTCCCTTAGATGCTGAAGGTCAAATATTAGAAAGATACGACAAGTAAGATGTTTAGATATATAAAAAACCATACCTCTAAGGACACTCATACATTTAAAGACCCTCTTAATGTTGAGACGGGTCTTTCGTATGAAGACACGAAAAAGAAATTTCCTACCAAACAAAAATTTAAAGAGTGGGAGGCCTCTCCTAAGACTGAATCTGTTTTTTATACTTTGGCTGAAGGGGACAGTCCTACTGAAAGGATTAGTAAAACTAACGAAGTACTTAAAGTTTATGGAGCTGTTTTTGATTATGATGCTCCTGCTGAATGGGAAGTAATGCCTGAGCTTTTACAGGCAATTGATGAAAAGTATGTATGCCCTATGTACATAAGCAAAACTTATTCTAATTATATTAGAACAGTTTTTCCTTTTGAGGAACCTATTTTTATACCTGCTCCTATGTATGAAGCTTTTATGAAAAAGTTTGCAGAACGTATTGGTGCAGAAAGACACTTTGCAGGTTTTGATAATTGTTCATATAAAGCTTCTCAAACATTTCACTTTGGGTGGGACTGGAAAAAAGTAGGGAAGCCTGTGGAAGCTAATGTTTACCAGTCTGTATTGTTTGATTGTGGTTTAAAAAATGCCCCTTCTTCAGGAGAGACTTCAATACCTTTAGAAAAAATATACGATCAGATACAAAAAGAATATCCAAACAAATGGACAGGAGATTTTCAAGTAGGATCTCGTGGGCCTTTGTTTTGGGTTGAGCCTTTTAAGGCATCAGAAGGTTGTCAAGTTACTGAAGATGGCCTTGTGTGTTACTCAACAAGAGCGGAAAAAGCTTTTGTTAGCTGGGTAGATTTATTTGGGAAGAAGTTTGTTAAAGAGTATGAGTCCCAAAAATTTGGCGTTTTATATGACGAGTTTTGGTTTAATGGTAAAAATTATTACACTCTCGATGAGGGGTTTCCAGTAACTATACCTGAGAATCTTTTACATTTAGAACTTAGAAATAGAGGATTTTCTTTAAAGAACACAAAAGGAAAAGCTTTAAATGAGGTAGAGGCCGCTAAACTTGCTATAGCAAAACACAACAGGGTTACAGAGGTAGCTCCTTGTCTTTGGAATGAAGAAAGAGTTGTCAGGTATAACTCTAATAAAATATTAAATAGTAATAGTCTTAGCCCTGTTTTACCTTCAGAAACAAGAGATCCCTCTAAGTGTGCATTTTCCTTAAACTTCTTAGAACAACTTTTTGATAATGGGATTGATAATTTTTTTGCTTGGTGGCAAAGAGCCTACCTGTCTATTTTAAACAAAACAAAAGCCCAAGGGCAGTGTTTTATTATTGTAGGTCAAACTAATAAGGGCAAAACTCTTTTATCAAATAAATTCATAGCTGACTCTATGGGGGGTTTTGCAGACGCTAGTGACTATATAGCAGGTAATACTACCTTTAATAAGGAGTTAGCTGCTAAAGCAATATGGGTTGTTGATGACACATTAAGTGCTGCTTCTTTTCAAGACCAAAGGAAGGCTACTGAAATTAACAAAAGGATAGTAGCTAATCCAAAGATTGAATATAATGCTAAGTATTGTGACCCAGTTACTGTTCCTTGGACTGGTAGGATCATAATGTCAGCGAATTTAGATGCAAATAGCCTGTCTGTTATACCTGCTTTAGATTCAAGTAATTCAGATAAAATTATGGCTTTATTAGTTAGCAAAAACGCTACTAGCAATTTCCCTCCTAATGAAGTATTAGAGGCTAAAATTAGGGATGAAATGCCCTATTTGTTAAGAGAGCTTATTGAGATGTCCATACCTCCAAGATTAAAGGGGTCGGAACGGTATGGAATTAAGGGGTACATAGACCCCTTAATAGCGGATGCCGCTTACGATAACTCAAGTAGAAGTTCTATAGCAGAGCTAATTGATTGGTTCTGCAAACACGCTAGAAGTGCTTTAGATGTAGATAATACACAAGCTTGGCACGGGACATTAACAGAGCTCCAATCTTTAATTTTAAGTCTTAATGACGGGAGGCATATTGGGCTATCACATAACCAAGAACTACTTAGAAGAGGTATGCACTCTTTAGAGGAGGCCTCATTTAATAATAAAAATATTAGGTCTGTAAGGTCTCAAGGAAAAGGGGGAGGAAAATTGTGGTCAATTGATCTTGATTCTAAGTATGATTTAGGTAAAGGTATGCTCGATGACGACTGAGAAACAAATTCTAAATTATATAGAGCTTAATTATCCTGATGAGGAAATTATTTACCCTGAAGGTTTTGAAAGAGCATTTGTAGGAGTAACTGCTGATGGTGATTCCATCAAAGCGGTTATGTCAGTTAATAAATGCATAGATATACTTGCAGAAGACATGCCTAGACAGGAAGCCGATGAGCATTTTTGGTTTAATGTAGCAGGAAGCTATATGGGGGCTAACTCCCCTACTTACATATATACTATTGAAGAACTGGGAGACCTCAGTCCTTATGAATGAAAGTTTTAGGTAATTCTAAATCTTTTATTTTTATGTGGTACCCCGATACCCTATATACAAACCCCTCTTCATCTGTTTCGTTTTTCTTTTTAAAGACAGATCGTTTAAAAAAATCTTCTGTAGATATCCAACCTACTATCCAAACATATCTTAAATCTTTTGATACTCTTGTAAAGAAGTACACATTGTTAGCAGGATCAATATTTTTAGGCCCGTTAACAGAAGCTACGTAATGCTCTTTAGGACTACTTGTACAGGTTTTGCTTTTAACCTCTATTTTATGCTTGCCCTTAACAAGGTCATATTTAAATACTTTATTACCTACATATTTAGATCTTGGTATAAATTTATTTACGGCTATCTCCCCCAAAAAACCAACCATTCTTCCCATGCCACGGGTAAAAGAATTAGGTAGAACGCCCATATCATCACACATGTCTTGTGATTTTTCTATGTCTTTTCCTTTTATCCTATATCGTAAAAGTCTACCTTTTGTTTCTGAGTCTTCTTCAACAAAATTTTTCATGTTTTATATGTTTTCAAAAAAGTCTCCCATGCAGGAAAAAATATTTCTTCCATGCATCGAACAACAGATTCTTGTTCATATGATTCTAGCCAACCAACGCCACTTAATAGCAAACTGGCTTCCATCATTTCGTGTCTTATTGTATCTAATAAGATCTTACCTTTAATCTTCTTGTTAACTTGAATAAGTTTTTTGTCGTGGAAATATAAACCATATGGCGGGTCGTCATCTCCAAAAGGGACAGCCTCTACTTTTATTCGGTGTCCTGCAATAGCAATAGATTTTGGAAGACCCACACTACCACCTTTCAGAAAGATCTTTATATAATTCAATTCCTCCTGCTATTGAAGTAGCTATTCCTTCCATGCTTTTTAGTGCAAGTTCCCAATCCTCGTTATTACTACCAAAAAAAGGTTCTGCAATTATGGCTGGGCAGTGAGTTAACCTAAGAAAAGCGGCTCCCCTGCTACCTTTCTGTCGGGGTTTAATACCCCTGCTCCGTAACTGAGGGAAACAATCTTCAAAGGAATCTCTTAAAGCACGAGCGAAAAGCCTCCCCTTCTCAGAAGTTTTCCAGTATAGCCACTCATGTCCTGTAGCAGAAGGAGTAGCGGCATTAAAGTGTAACTCAACTGCTGCTTCAACAGCATCATTACGAAGAGTTTTAGCTAGCCATTTCATGGAACTCCAATAGCTACTCCCTTTATAGGTTGAATATATTTTATATTTAGTCTTCAACCTATCCCCAATCATATCAGCTAATTGGGAATTATAGTCCCATTCAGTGACCCCAGTTACAGAAGCTGCACCTGAATCATTTGGTCGAGAGTGTCCTACGCAGATTGCTATCATCTCCTATTATTATAGCACGTCTGTAGGAATAATCACTATGGAACTTCTGCCCACGCCCCATGAGATTACCTTCTTTAAAGGGGTAATCGTACCCTTGGATTAGGGTAATTGTAGGCGGATCATATATTGCGCTTTCGTTCAATGCTGAGTCGCCCACTAAGTCTTTCAAGGCGCAACTTGGCAGCAGGACTACCATCAGCAGCAAGGCGGTCAATTTCATCTTCAAGGCCATAAACGTATTTCCGTTGTTTAGACCTAGTATAATTCACATAAGCCTCTAACGCTAATACTATTATCCTCAAGAAATGCCTCACTTCTTTTTAGACATTATAGACCAAATAACGCCTAAAAGTGTTACAGCAGCAGATACTCCTGTAGTAACTTCGTCGTTTGAAGCCATCCCATTCTGCGTCATAAAACCACCCCCAAACGTGAGGAAGTGCCTTACTATTCCTAATATAGATTCTTTATTCATTTTTTCCTTTTTAACAGGTTATAGAGCGTGATAATAGCTACTGTAATACCCAAC
>TARA_R100000655_G_scaffold9263_1_pt1 | contig 40749 bp, 44 predicted proteins | sample TARA_R100000655 | Tara Oceans TARA_R100000655 (sample SAMEA2622497) | marine metagenome | biome: marine biome (ENVO:00000447); feature: deep chlorophyll maximum layer (ENVO:xxxxxxxx); material: "saline water (ENVO:00002010), including plankton (ENVO:xxxxxxxx)" | depth 90 m
CTTGGCGGCAAGACATACCCGTACTATGGGCACGCCAACGCACCGGCACCGATTCCCAACTACTGCGTCGAGTTCTGGACCGCATCTCAGCGGTACGGCACGGGGGCAAACCGCATCGAGTTCGATGCGCATGACCTCATGGATGCGGTGTACCACAACCGTGTGACCAGTCTCGTCGGACCTCCGGGGACTGGCAAGACTTCCATCGTCCGGCAGATTGGCTACTTGACCGGCTGCCCGGTGTTCATCGTCCAGTTCACACGGGACAAGCCCGTGGAGCAGTTGATCGGCGTGGACAAGATCCAGAATGGTGGGCAGGTCTTTGTTGACGGGGAGATCACCGCAGCCATGCGTGCGGCTGCACAAGATCCCAACGTGCCACACATAGTCGTGTTCGACGAGTTCGACCACGCACCACCGGAAATCCAGAGTGAATTCCACGGCGTGGTCGAAGGCCGTGCGTACACCTTGCCCACGGGCGAGGTCATTCCTGTTCACGACAACCTTCGGTTTGTCTTGACCCGGAACACCACTGGGCATGGTGATCAGAACGGTCGCCACGCCTCAGCCAACGTGTCGGATTCGGCCTTCAACAGCCGCATCCACGCCGCCTTCATGGTTGACTACATGAAGGAAGAACACGAAGCAACGCTGTTGGTAACGCACGGTCTGGATGTGCGCGACGCAAGACAGATCGTGGACTTCGCAAACAGGACTCGCGAGTCCGTTGCCAAGCAGGACTCGGGCGAGTCGTTCGACGGCATGTCCGAACCTGTGTGCCTTCGGCACATGCTTTCGTATGCCGCTGCTCGCAGCCGTGGAGTTGCGAGGGAGAAGGCCGTGGTGTCCACGATTATCTCCCAACTGCCGGAACGTGACCGGCAGGTAGCCAACGAGTTGGCTATTACCACGCTTGTTTGATTTCAATCGGGGTCGGGGGGGTGGCGGCGTAGCCGCCCCCCTGCCTTAAACCAAGTTTGTACGCGTACAAACTGGAGACAATTACATGTTTCAGAATTTTTTCAATAAGGCAACGTCGTATGCGTACGACGTGTGTAACACCCTTGGCAGGACGGCATCCATGCTGCTCTCCAAGGGCATCAAGATGGAGGTTGGAGATTCCGCCTCTACTGATGGCAAAGAAACCATTTACCTGCCGCACGCTATGCGGCGATATCTCGCATGGGACGAGATCGACTTCGTGCGATATCTCGTCCACCACGAGCACGCCCACATCAAGCATAGCCAGAACAAGTGCGAGGTGATCTCATCCTCTGGGGCGTACTGCCACCAGATGTTCGGATTTGTCATCAATCTTCTTGAAGACCTTCGGATCGAACAGTTGGAGATCAACTCCAGCAAGGGGATTTACGGTGTTTATGAACGCGGAAGGTCTATTTCCACAGACATGTGGGTCAAGTACGTTGATGGTCTTGATGAGGAAAAAATGGACGTACACACATGCTTGTGCCACCTGATCTACAGCGGGTGTATCAACCCAGAGTTTCGTGAAGACGATTCTGTTTTAAATCACGGCGGACTCATGGAATATTTACACATGAAATTCCAGTTGGCCGGGGTCTACGATAAAGTCGATCGCATCCGGGATGCTGTTGATGAATTTCCGTACACATCAAGTTTGTCTGAGTTGGCCAAACTGATCTGTAGGCTTCTTGGCTCGGGAGATAATCTTCCTGAAGAAGACCGACCGCCAGAGCAGTCTCTTGGACTAGACGAAGAAGGCGCACCAACCTCACAACAAGTCGAATTAGGGGACAAAGCCGCCCAAGAGGCGTACCGAGACCAGCATCAGGAACGGTGGTCCCGTGGACTTGTCGAGAAGATGCTCGAAGAAGAACTGTGCGACGACTCTTTGCCACAAGACAAGCGGGTTACTGAGGACAATCTCAATCGGACCCCCCATGGAATGTACCTGTCGTTCGGTGGAGAACAAGAGTCTTCCCCCGACGAGTCTGAGGCCAGAAAAAACTATGCTTGGGCAGAATGGGCGGCAGGCATGGCAGGCCAAGTTGTTGACCGCCTTCGAGGGCAAGAGCGTGCCTCTCTGTCCCGACCCAAACAGAGCGGTGTGCGCATTGCACAACGCAATGCCGTCCCATTCCTGAAGGGGCTGACCAGCGACCTGCTCCGTCGCAAAAAGAAGGCGCCGCGCAACGGCACTGCTGTTGTGTTTTGCATCGACGACTCAGGCAGCATGAATGGTGCTTACAGTCTGAATGCGTGGCGTGCGGCCGGAATGCTTGCAATCGCCTGTGACCGTGCGAAAATCAAATCCATGGTCATCCGATACTCTAACGATACAAAGGTCGAAAAGTTGTTTGCGCAACCCGCCGGGGTTTTGCGAAACAAACTGAGTATTGGCTTTGGTGGCGGGACTAACGCAAGCAGGGCCATCAAGACCAGCCTTGCGCATATACGGGGCAGGTCAGAGGATAGGCGAGTTGTTTTCTTTCTATCCGATGGATGCACCGACGATTGCAGGCACATCTTGCGAGATGTAAGTGCTGAGGGAATTGAGTTTATACCCATACTGTTTGGCGAGTCTGCGGCGCACAGAACGCTGCGTGGGCGGGAATGGGATGTACCCGGAAAAATCATAATCCCCGACCCCGAAAAGGTTTCTCTTGGGCCAATCCTCGTGGATCGGCTGGCAGCAACCCTTTGACAACAAGTTGGTTCGCGAACCAACTAATGGAGAGATAGCACTATGAACGAAGAAGAAAACAAGAAGGCTCTGAGCGAATCGGTGGGCAAGGTCATGGACCTGCTCAAGGGCAACAGTGTGTGTGAGGCTGCGGGCGAGTTTGTCTCGGGCTTTGAAGAGTACCTGTCCCGGCGGGGTGTCCCGCCTGCACAGGTCTGTTATGCGGCCTTCGTGCCGTCACGGACACAGGGCGAACAACTTGAAATAAAAGAGGGGATCACTCTGGTTCCCAGCATCGACGTTTCAGCCGTTTTCAACGGCATTCCAGAGGATATTCAAAAGGCCGTCTTGCACGTCACCGAGAAGCACATCAAGAACATAGATTTGTTGCTAGGTCTATGGGGGGCGATTGGCGATGCAAAGGAAATCTCGGTCAAGGTCGATCAGTTCAAGATTGCGGTTGCCACTGTGTCGTTCATACGACAGTGGTGCCTGCATTTTGCCGACCACACATCTGGACCGGAAAACCCACACGCACCGAAGCAATCAGACAGCCTGTGTTGCTTTGACATGCTCACTTTGGTCGAGCAAATCCGCGAGTCAATGCGTGGATGCGGGTATTTTTCCGGCCTTCTAGACTATCTTATGGAGGATACTGAAGAAAACGATTGAAAATTATATGCTAGGGGTTGACAAGGTGTCGCCCCTAGCATATACTGCTGTTTGTAAAACAGTTGGTTCGCGAACCAACTATTGGAGAAGCGTAGTGTCTAATACTGCACACAAGATCCGAGATATGGTCACTCAAAGAGTTGCCGAGTGGCCACGAGACGGCACGAGCCAAGGTCAGGTTGTGACGGATTGTGCTGTATACATTCTTTCGAACATGCGCCCTGTCGAGATCGACAACGCACTGTTCATGTCCCTCGGCCACGACGGAGTGGCCGAACTCATCGCAAGCCGTGCGTGCGGCATTGGAGATAGCACCCATGAATGATGGGAAAAAAATCGTTCGTCTCGATTTCAAAAAGAAGACGATTGTGTACAACTGGCTGAATTCGCAACGGGTCAAAATCGAGGAGAGCAGGCCCACTATTGATCGGTTGACCAAGGAAGTTGTGGACGCTGTTGGCTTCAACGTTTCGGTGAACACCATCAAGCACATGTTTCAGAACATGATGGAATGGAAACTTCCATCACCTCGACAGGCCAACCGGAGCCCAAAGTCGGCAAACCTTCGCACCGTCAAGTATGGTGCACTGTGCGTGAAGGTCGACGAGATGGCAAAAACCATCAAAAGCCTTGAAGAACGGCTTGAGGCACTCGAAGACTTCCACACGTCCTAATCTCTTTTCTCCTCTCCCGGCGCGGGCTTCGGCCTGCGTCGGGATTTTATGACAGCGCAACACCCAAAGGAGTATTTATGAACAATATCGACATTGTAAACCTGCCTCAAACATGGAAACTGGCAATGAAGAAGTACGGCATTTCGGTAAGGTCTGTTGCTTTTTGTGCAGGGGTAAATCTTCCGCATCTGTACAACGTCCTGAATGGAAAGTCGTCACCAACACTGGAGTATGTGGCAAAAATTGACCGTGTAATTAACGGCATCGTTGCAAGCAAAGAAAGTATTGAAGTTGGTTCGCGAACCAACTTTGTTGGACAAGGAGATAGCAATGAGACTGGCGGAGATTCACAGCAGCGAGTTGACGACGGACTGCCTGCGTAAGACATACCACCGGCTGATGGGTGAAGTGAACGGCGAGGCAACCACGGCTTTGTACCGAGGCTTGGTGGCTGGCCGGGCGTGCGAACTGCTGCACCAAGAAGGATTCGATCAGGACACATCCAACGTGACCGTTTCTGCTGCTGCGTTTATCCAGAAGCAACTCGCAGAGGAAAACCGCATGCTCACCCAGTCGGTAGAAGAAAACCGATTGGACATCTTGGCAGAGGTTACGGATTGCCTGAATCTTTACCGCGACCGTTTCGCTCATCTTTTTCATCAGTGCGAATTGCTTGGTACGGAAGTTCCCGCTCGATACAGCCTTTCGACCGAGGATGGCGAGATAAAATTCGCATCGCACCTCGATCTAGTTGTTCGGGACACCAATGGCGTGTTTGGTTACGGCAAGGGGAAACTTTTGGTTATGGATTGGAAGTGGAGGCAACAATCCCCCTCGCACCAGTACCTCGCCCGCAACATGCAGTTTGCCTTGTACTACATGATGGCCAAATGGGGCTACCTAAAGTGCGGGCCCAAGGCGTTTGAATGGATGGACTATGGTGAAGACGCAGTTCTATTTTGGATTCACTTGCCCGGCCTCAAACCGTACACACGCCGAACAACCGCATTCAACGACCAAGGCGAAGAACAGGAGTTCGTCAAGGGCGACCTTCGGCCCATGCGTTCGGTGTTGTACCGCGTCGAATATGACAGCGCACAAGAACACCTAATAAAGGCCGAACTAAAAATGAGGGCAAAAATGGTGGAAAACGATGTTTTCCCCTTGAACCCTGACCCGGTATCCTGTAGAATATGCGATGCAGAAGCATTCTGCACACGTTTTGACACAGCAACTATTGGAGATAGCAACCAATGAACCATGCTTGGAAGAGGTTTACTTTAGGTGTTGCCCGAGAACGCCGACAACTGAACCACAAGGACAGATCCAAAGCCAAGGCCCAACCCCGAACCGGCTACAAGAAGAGGAGCAAGAGATGAACTACCCAATGAGTATTGAGCAGACAGCACGGCATTTCGTGCAGTCAGGCATGTTTCCAGACCTGAAATCCGAAGAGCAAGCAGCAACCTTGCTGATCATCGGTCGAGGGTTCAACATTTCAGATTATGACAGCGTGACTGGTCTGTACCTGCGGCAAGGCAAGGTCAACATGCACGCCAACGTGATGGCGAGTGCGATCAAGGCAAGCGGCAAGTACGACTACGAAGTGCGGACCAACACGGATCAACTGTGCGAGATCCAGTTTTTCCGAGTCGACGGATCTGGCCGACATCCCTTGGGTGAGCATTCGTTTTCGATGGCACAAGCGCAACGGGCGAACCTGACCAAGAACTTCACTTGGAAGCAGTACCCCGAAGCGATGCTGTTCGCTCGCTGCATCAGTGCTGGATACCGTGCCCACTGCCCCGACGCATTGGGCGCTGCACCGGTCTACGTCGAGCAGCACGGCGAACTGGAGGTCGACGACCCGTCCAGCAGGAACCCGCCACCAGCCCAACGTGCCGTTCCTGAGCAGCCAGAGGAGTCAACTGTGGTTGACGAACCCAGCGAACCCAAGGAAGTTCCGATCAGGGTTGCGTTGATCAACGAGATCCAAGGCTGGTCCGGCATGAATCGAGACGACACCGTGCGTGCCGTAGTCAAGATGCTTTCCGAACTTGGCCTGCCCACCGATGGCACCTGCGACGACATCTTTCTTGGCTACATCTTGGTCTGGGCTAGAGATTGCAAGCAGAAGAAGGTCGATTGGCCTGACGCTCACGACGCACACTTCGAAGAACTTATTGCAACCGTGCAAAAAGAAATGGAACCCGTAGAAGAAAGCGAGGACGACATTGAATTCTGATCTGGCAAAAATCGAGCCGCCCGAAGTGCCTATGGCACCGGCAACCGAAGGGGAAATTCTTGAGCGAGTTGAGTATTTGGTTGATCGCATCCACAAGTGCGAACAGGAAAAGTTGATCTACCTGCTTGAGATTTACCAGAACCAATACTGGAAGATGGACTTCGGCTCCTTCGAGCAGTTCTGCAAGGAACGGCTTGGATACTCCAAACAATATGTCTACCGCTGTATCAATGCTGCAAAGATGGTTGAGGCGGGCGTGCCGGTCGAGAACCCAAACCAATCTCTTGCCCTTGAAGGCTTGGATGTAGCGGAAGCCAAGGAGGTTTGGGATCGAGCCGAAGAGGCAGCCGAAGAGTCCGGCAAGAAGGTGACGGGCGGACTGCTCAAGAAGGCCCGGCAGGAGAAGGAGGTCGTTGACCGGGAGGTAGGCAGCACGATCAACGTGGACATGCTCTCCGAGCCGTTCGATGAAGTTGTGTCGATGCTGCGACAGGCCAAGGAACTTCTCCAAACCCTGTCCAACACACCGGATGGCCGATGGCTTTCCTACCAGCCATTGGCGATCAAGATCAGGGACGTGGCCGAATCAATCAAGTTTGCAAAGCCGCACGCAGTTTGCCCGCATTGCAACGGCAACGGGTGCGCGCACTGCCATGGTTTGGGTTGGATTCCCAAGGCCAGAGAAATCGCAAGCGACCAGTGAATAGAAGTTGGAGATAGCAGCCTTGCAACTTCGTGATTATCAACAACGTGCGATTCGGGGGGTATGCGACGCCCTCCGTTCGCACAAGTCGGCCTTGGTGGTTTCCCCGACAGGAACAGGCAAGACCATCCTGTTCGCGGAAGCCGCCAAGATGGCGTCGAAGCGGTGCATGGTTATTGCACACCGAGAGGAACTCTTGGTGCAAGCCGCTGAGAAAATCGAGATGACATCAGGAGCAAGACCAGAGATCGAGCAATCGGTCTTGTGGTCGAACGAAGGACCGTTCGGGAAGTCAAAGGTAGTTGTTGCGTCTGTTCAAACTTTGAACGCCAAACTTCATCAGGGAAGAAGATTCGAGCGTTTTGATCCTGATGAGTTTTCGTTGGTGATCGTTGACGAGGCTCACCATGCAGTTTCTACCTCATACAGACGAGTATTGAATTGGTTCCACAAAAAAAACGGAAACTGCAAAATTTTAGGTTTCACCGCTACGCCGGATCGCTCCGACAAGTTGGCGTTGGGATCTGTTTTTGAAACGGTTGCATTCGATTACAACATCAAGCAGGCAGTTGCAGATGGATGGCTTGCACCGATCAAGAACACTGTGGTTTCTGTTGACGGCTTGGACTTCAGCAATGTTCGCAGCACTGCTGGCGACCTAAACAAAACCGACCTTGCCGCCCTGATGGAGTTTGAAAAAGTTCTGCACGGGGTTGCCGTTCCAACACTGGACTTGATTGGCGAAGAACAGACGCTAGTATTTGCAGCTTCAGTGAGGCAGGCAGAAAGGCTGGCCGAGATTTTTGATCGGTACAAGCCTGCCAGTGCTGGGTTCGTGTCCGGGAAAATGGAACCGGACCGAAGGAGAGATGTTGTTTCCCGTTTTCGGGACGGCAGCCTTCAGATTCTCGTCAACGTAGGTGTGGCGACTGAGGGCTTCGACGTACCGGGGGTCGGCTGCGTCGCCATGGCGAGGCCAACCAAAAGCCGTAGCCTTTACGCGCAGATGGTTGGGCGAGGTACCAGACCGGCCCCCGGTGTCGTCGATGGCCTGCCGACCGCAGAGGATCGCGTCTCGGCCATTGCGTCATCCGTCAAGCCCCATTGCCACGTCATCGACTTCGCAGGCAACAGCGGCCAGCACCGGCTGATACACGCCCCCGACATTCTCGGCGGCGATGAGCCTGAGGACGTGCTTGATCGTGCCTATGAAATCGTGGACAAAGGCGTTACCAACGACGTGGCCGAGGCCATCGAGATTGCCAAAGTTGAAATCGAAGAGGAAGAGGAGAAACAGAAACGGAAGCGGTCAACATTCAAGGCCGACAAGGTTTCTTACAAGACCCGTGAATCCGATCCGTTCTCTACGCTGGGGATCAAGAGGGAGTCCGCTAAGTTTGTTCCGATGAAGGGTGGATTGAGCGGCAATCAAATGGCGATGCTGACAAGGGCAGGCATTGACCCTGCAAAGTATTCCCCGCAGGAGCAGAAAATGCTCCACAACGAACTCATCAAGAGAATTAAGAAGAACCGATGCTCTTTCAAGCAAGCAAAGGTTTTGGAGAGGTATGGTTTCAACACATCAAAGATGTCGTTCAAGGAGGCGTCGGGCCTTCTCGACCAACTAGCAAGAAATGGGTGGAAGCCCACCAACTGATCGGAGATAGCAATGGAATCAGAGTGGATCAGAGCAAGCAGAAAAAAACCGTGCCCAGTGTGCAACAAGTTTGATTGGTGTTTGATCGCCGTCAACGGAAGCGCTGCGATATGCCCGAGGGCGGAAAAGGGGTCTGTGGCGTACATCGACGGTTCTGGGTGGCTGCACAAGTTTGGAGATGACACCAGCCCCAAGCCAAGACTTAGGGCCGCACCCAAACCGTTACCGGAGCACAACTCAATCCTGTCTGTAATTTTTGACAAATACCGTAGACAGATGGACAAAGATGTGCTGGAATCTCTGTCTGACGATTTGGGCATTTCATCGAAATCCCTAGACCAAATGCGGGTTGGCTTTTCCAAGACCAATCACGCCTATGCCTTTCCTATGTTGCGGTCTGGAAACCGGTTTTTGGGTATCCGATTTAGGGCAAAGAATGGAAGCAAGTTTGCAGCCAAAGGAAGTAAGCAGGGATTGTTCGTGCCCTCGTCTTTCACACTCTCCCGTGGAATCCTCATCTGTGAAGGACCAACCGACACGGCAGCAATGCTTGATATTGACTTCAACGCGATCGGGCGTGCCAGTTGCAATTCGGGTGACCGGCTCGTCAAGGAATTAGTGAGAGACAATCCAGTTGCCATTCTTGCCGATGCCGACGACGCTGGCCGGATCGGTGCTAGGCGGCTGGCAAAGAGCCTTCCCCGGTCAGTCATCATCGAGCCTGACGGGTGCAAAGATGCTAGGGATTGGGTTGCATCCGGCGTTACTCGTGATCAGGTTCTTGAAAAAATAAGGAAGGCCCGCAATGTCTAGCAAAATTACCTACGACGACAAACTGGTTTTTGTCACAGATTTCATGAGCAAAATACCCAATGCGAAGCAGGTTTCCATGATGGAAGAAATCCCTGATCACTGGACCATGGCAAGAAGGGTAGATTACTTGTATGACCAAGTGTCCAAAATCGTGGAGCGCAACAATCCCGGACTTCGACCTAATCAGCCCGAACCGCCTGTACAGGATGCACTTTGCCCAGCGAGGTAGGTGGAAGAAAGCCATCGAGGTTCATCTCATGGCTTACGGCGAAGAAATGATTGAACTGGAACCTAAGATCGAACTGAAGATCACAAGGTTCTACGGTTACAGAAAACGTGCACTTGACAAGGACAACCTGTACGGGGCGTGCAAGCCATTGATTGATGCCATCCGTGGCTACAAAATCATTCCAGACGATACGCCAAAGCACATAAACCTGTACGTCGACCAAGAAAAAAGCCCAGATAAATCAACTTTTGTCAAGATTACAGCGAAAGAAGTCGAAGAAGAAGGTACTATTTAATCGCTATCTCTGATTAGGATCGCTGGCGGAGGCACACCTCTACTCCGCCAGCGATTCTTTTTTGGGGGGCGAGAAATGAAAATCACGAGTTTCTCGAAAGATAGTCACGAAATCTCATTTGATGTTCCTAGAGCAGGGTGGGAAAAGTGGTTTCTGTTGTCGAGTGACCGACACCACGACAACGCACACACCAACTGGGAATTTGAAAAAAAACATCTTGATGAAGCCTTGGAGCGCGACGCCGGAATCTTGGATTTTGGCGATCTTTTTTGCGCAATGCAAGGCAAATATGACTTCAGATCAGACACCTCGCAATGCCGACCAGAGCACCAGCGAGGGAGGTATCTGGATTCACTCGTAGAAACAGCCACTGATTTTTACCATCCATACAAATCAAACTGGCTTTTCATGTCTCCGGGCAACCATGAGACCTCTATTCTAAAACGGCATGAAACGGATTTAACCGAAAGGTTTGCGGAACAACTGGGCCGAAGCAAAAACGGCAACCCGGTGGTTGGTGCTTACTGCGGGTATATCCGATTGAAGCCCATGAGGGCCAAAAAGCAATCTGCTGGAAGTCTTGTTCTTTATTATCATCACGGCTACGGAGGCGGTGGGCCGGTAACTAGGGGGGTGATCCAAACCAACCGTATGGGCGTCTACCTCCCAGACGCCCATATTGTGGCCAGCGGCCACACCCACGACTCGTGGGTGATGCCTGTTTCTCGTTCTAGGCTCAGTCCTAACGGAAGGCCGTATATTGACCGGCAAACACACGTTCGCATTCCGGGGTACAAGGACGAGTTTTCAGGTGGCGATGGATGGCACAACCACCGTGGGGGTCCACCGAAGCCTCAAGGCGCGTACTGGCTGCGTGTATTCCATTACCTAAAAGGATCTGCGGATTGCATAGACTACGAAATCTTGGAGGCCCGCTGATGTCCAAGCCAAGACTGAGTAAGGTCCAAAAGGAAATTTTGGGCAGATTTGCTGCAGACATGCAGGAATCTGGTTGCGACGCAATTGTAGTTATTGGAAGTTCAACTAGACAAAACAAGACGCGCTCGTTCGTGGCCCAGTACGGGAACGAACTTTTGTGCAACAGTTTGATTCAGCACGCCTTCCAAACCGAAACATTCATTTACCAAGAACTGGAAGTTCCAGAGGAAGATCAGGATGAATAAAGGCGGCACAGAATTTCACATACAAACATTGCTGCACGGACTCCAAGTTGTTATTCTATTGCTTGGCGTAGCGGCAGTGTTTACTACAATCGGCAAAAAAGATCAAATCATCACAACAACAACGCAAAATTTGGCTGAATTGGAAAGCATTGTGCATGATTTGGTGAAGGCGCAGGTTGCCGGTGTGACAAAAGACGGGGAACACGACCGCGTCCTCGTTGAGTTGAAGGGCCGCATCTACCGGCTGGAGCAAGCAGAATGAACATTAACAAGAAGACTTTCTACTTTGGAGGCGCAGCAGCGGTAGTTTTGCTGGTGTCCTTGTCGGTCCAAGGTTGCGACCTACAGAAAGTAGTCCAATTCAATGTGCCTAAAGGAGTGCAGGGCGCAATTGATTCTGGTGATCGAGAAGCAATCGGCAACTCAGAATACATCTGGACCCAGTGGCAGAGTTGGGTTGAAAACAACAGCGAGACGCTTGCACGCAACATTGACGACTCAAACTCTCGTGTAGCCATGATTGAAAACATCGTCGGCATGGGCATGGGTGCACTTGGCGAAGCCAGCGGATCTTTTCCGGGTGGTGCACTTTTGTTTTCCGGCCTGACAATGGCGACCGGTTTGTTTATGAAGCGGCCCGGCGAAAGCAAAGCCGTAGCCAAAGAAAAGGAAAAGTCATACAACGCAGGTATGGCTAAAGGCAAAGAACTTGTCGAACAAATAAAGGAATCTACAAATGCCTAAAGGTGGTGGCGGACTTGGTGGTGGTGGTAGCAGTAAAAAAAGGCCCACAAAAAATCATCCACTCAAGAGTTCAAAGAAAGGCGCACGCAAAAGCCCGCGTGGACGGGTTGAAAACAACCGAAGGTCGAGGTAATCAATGATTGTACATGGATGGAAAAACCTTGGCGAAAGAACGCTTGGCACTACTGTAACCACGGTGAATGAAATTGCAACTAGCGTTGATGCAGAACGTTACGTTGACACTGACGGGTTTAGTTATTGTTTGATCGGGCTTGGCAGTGTAAGCGGATCATCAAATTGCGAAGTTTGGGGTACATGGTATGACGGGGAATCATCGCAAACCCAAAACACACTAATCAATTGCAAACTTGGCGAAATCCAGACTACCGGAGATGCCACTCTTACTGTTCCAGCAGGAACACTGGGCTGTTCGGTTGCTACTGAATGGAACAGGGTCAACGACTGGGCTGACGCCGCTTCGACTACTGACGCTGAAGTTATGGGACTGGCTTGCCGTGTTGCTGGTTACGCCGGACCAGAAATGGTACAGCTTGGCACTGCTGCCGATACCTTTGGCTCTTTTGCCTCTGATGCTTATATCACACACAAAGGCGTTGAAAATGGTCCCGGCTTTGTAGTTGTTCCATGTGGCTTGTTTTCTGGATTGCAACTTGCTCACTACCGAGGCGGCGGCGCTGAACTCGGTAGTATTTTTGTTTGTCTACTCCAATGAGCCAACGCGACTACAAAAAAATCTATCAAAAGTACCAATCGTCGAAGGTTGATATTCAACGGCGTGCTTGCCGAAACAAGGCTCGTAAAATCATGGGCCTCAAGGTTGGCGACCCACGAGATGTTGACCACAAGGACGGCAATCCTTGCAACAACGCAAAGTCAAACCTGCGTGTAGTCGGTAAAAACGGCAACCGTGGGCGGGACAACAACAAGTGGCGCAAGGGCAAGGGGGTTAAACGCAAGTAATGGCTACACTGCAAAACACATTCAAAGACCTCCGAGAAGAAGTGCAGCGATATCTTGGTTATGGCCGAGAAACAGGCTTCGACGGACTTTCTGCTGGGCCTCGTGGCGATGTGCTTGTATGCATCGAACGTGGGCTTCGTCAGTTTTACAACCCTGCACCACTTCCTAACGAAAGTTCGTCACACGAATGGTCATTTCTACGCGGCGAGGGCGTTATCGCAACCGTAGCCCCATACACTACGGGTACTGTTACCGTGAATGGCGTAGCCGTGACCGGAAGCGGAACCACTTTTACAGACGCGATGATAGGCAGAATTTTTCACGCCAACGACGAAATACGAGAAGTAGCAGCCCGTGGAGGCGCTGCTGCAATCTCCTTGGATCGTGCACTAGAAACAAATATTACTTCTGCTTCTAGTTACGAAATCATTGCCAACGAATACACGCTTCCATCAGATTTTGGTGGCATCAAAGGTGCGTTTACCTACCGGGACGGCGACAACTATGTGCCACTAAAGTTGGTAAATGAGTCTGCTATTAGGATGTTGCGTTCGCAGGGGGACATTCGCAAGGATGTTCCAGAATATGCAGCAATCATTCCAGCGGACGTAACCAACGAAACGACTTCTGCGCAGGGATACAAACTGACCCTGTTCCCGTTTCCTGACAAAATTTACGATCTGTACTTTGCCTACACAGTCATGCCGAACAGTCCTGCTGACGACAGCAGTAGCAGTTCTTATGACAACAACGTGCCGCTTGGTGGCATGGTGCATAGCGAAACCATCCTTGCTTCGTGCCTGACTATTGCCGAGCAAATGGTTGATGAATTTAATAACCCCGGCAAGATGCAAGCCCGGTATCAAGAGCGGCTTGCTGCCTCAATTTCATTTGACCGCAGGAACATGCTTCCTGACGGTTTTGGTTACAACGCGGACAACTCTGACCGCATCACGCAAATTCCGTCGCGTAGGCGGATGCAAACTGTTACACACAGAAACGTACTTTATCCCTGAACGGAGTAATTAATGTCTGCACACAACGCCGTGTATGAACTCGGACAAACACAAACCGGCACTGCTTTCGAAGGCAAGTTTCTTGGAATTTTTGAAGGTGTCCCCACGGATGACATCGCCGGTTTTGGCAAGGGTGCACTTGCAGTAGATGTTACGAATGGAAAGTTGTACATCAACAACGACTCTGCGGTGACCGCTAACTGGGTTGTTGTCGGCACCCAGAGTTGACCGTAAACCATAGTTGACGGAGCCTAGTTATGGTTGACCTGCTTAAACCGCAAACAGCCGGTACCGCTGTCCTTGAGTCTGGCTCAACGATTGGCGACGCTGGCAACAAAATTTATATGAAGGTGCAGGCTGTGCAGTTTAACTTCAGCACCAACATTGCAGACACAACCGGTGACGGAGATGCCCTCCCGCACTACGACCATGCAGGCGAGGTTCGGGGTCAGGTATCTTTTCGCGGGTTCATGCTAGCAAGCGACCATATTGGAATTGAGAATTTGTCCAGCGGCGACAATCCGGTTACCGCACACTTTAAACTCGGCTCTGGTACTTCTGGCACAGACAGGGTTTACAAATTCAAGTTGATGATCAGCAACATCGTTGTTGATTGGAACAGATTGCAAGGTCTGGTTGGCGTTGCTGTGCAAGGCGTTGTTACAGACAATGTTACCGCAGACTTGCCTGTCGATGAGACAAACTAAATGGCAATTCTGAATCCAAACACAACTTCTGGATCGGCTATTCTCACTGTTGTTGGTTCTGACATAAGTGCAAATTCTGCTACCAGTTTTACCATGAAACTGAGCAGCATGGACATGAATGTCCAGACGCCGATGATTGACGCAACTCCAGAACCGTTGGACAGTAATGACGATCCCAGCACCACGTCTTACCCTGCGGTTCGCTTGCGGCACAAGGGAAGAACAACTGGCACAGTGCGTATGTCTGGGTACATAATTGCTGGTAAGGATTTGGGTTTTGCAAACCTGCCTGCAGAAGATGTGGACGTTTTTATTAGCATTGGCCAAGAGCAAACCGACAGTTCTCCTAAAACGCACAGTCTTAAATTTAGAATGGCTATAACCGATGTTCGCGTACAGTGGACAAGAGGGGGGCCAAGCGTCCCAGTCCAAGTTATCGGCCAGATACACAGCGGATTCGGCGCAACAATTGTTGCAAACACCGGCGAGGGCATTACCGAAGTTGTAGGCACATAGGTACTAAATGAGTCAATCACAAGAAATAGAAGCACTAGAACGTATTGCACGGCTGCTAGAAGAGCAAGGCAATCCAGAAGCACCAGAGTTTGGTGAGTCCTCTTCCGCGCAAGGCGGAAGCGGGGAGGGGTTTGAAATTGACCCCGGCTCCATCAATGAAGCACAACTTGCTTCAGAGGACACCACAAACCAACTTCAAACAGTCAACGCATTGTTGACCGAGATGCTGGCTGAACTGCAAACAATTTCCAACACGCTCAACCAAGGTTTGTCGTAATGGCACAAGTCCTCGCAAGTGACATCTCGGGTTCGCAACTTACAATTGCATTTCAAAACTACGAGCAAGACTCTGCGTTGCGGAAGTTTCTTGTAGAAGCCGACGACCGAGGCGAGGCCATTACAACTGTTACCTCTGCACTTACATCTGCATCACACCCAGATGAAGCAGCGTTGCTTGCAGACAAAATTACAGCACAGTCGGTTGGCAGCAACCGATGGCTGGTTTCTGTGCAGTATGTTCGTAAACGGTTTTCGCCAATCAGTACCGCAGGCGGAGCCACAAAATACAACATACGCGTTGCTTATGAATCAATGGAAGTTTATTGCACGCCTACAGAATATGTAAACGGACTTCCGTATGGCGGACAGGGCAGAGATTTTGTGAAGCCCGGTGGCCCAGCAGGAACCAACACTGATCGAAACGATAAGCCAAGTCCTTGGTTGGCAAACTTGCCTGTTTTGAATATCCAAGTGCCATTTTCTACCACTATTAATCCAATCAGCACTAGCGAACTAAATCTAGGGAATACTGTAGGCAACATAGGGTCAATCACTCTTGGCGGCGTTACGCTAAATGGTGTCCGTTTTGAAGGCGCAGAGTTCAAAGCGATTCAACCAACAGATACATATTCTGGCTCAACTCGGTGGTACGGCGCGCTTAATTACACCTACCGCAGAAGTGGGTTTTACAAGCAAATACTTGAATGGCAAGAGGCGGACGGAACCGGTAATGAAGCACGCTGGATTGCTATAAACGTGCCAGACACAGGAATTACAGGATAAATGTCACTTGTACCACCAGCAGACTTGAAGGTTTTGGCTAATGATGAGTTCAAAGAACTGATCACTGACATGGTTACCGAAATCCAACGCCTCAACAAAATGGCTACGGACCTTAACCGTGTGCGATCTATCGTCATGGAAGAAGTTCGTAAACAAACACAGGGTCTGGAAATTGGCTTTTTCATGATCAAAGATGCTGACGGTGAAGGAACTCCATACGAAGAGTCTCTTGAAGAAGTCACCGTCGCACAAACGCCCGGCGGAAACTGCCCAGACCCACCAGCGGTCAACGGGGTGCGGTATCCACAAGGCATTTTCTTTTCTTTGTTGCCGAACGCCGACGATCCTAAAAAAGTGGATGTTTACAACTGCGAAACAGCAGAAGGCATTGACATTTACGGCAACCAAAACAATCCCAACATTAAACCGCAAACTGCTGAAATCATTTCAGGCATGCGGCTAAAAACGGATACATGCGTCCTCGCTGTGATGATTGGACGCAATCCACAGGTTTGTATTTTTTCTAGTGGCCAGCCAAGGCTAAACGTTCAATGCATCGAGGGCCTTGACGGATTTTTGCCGGAAAACAGAAACTCAAGAACCGCAGACGTGACAACCAGCGACGTGTTGGATTTGGCCGAACGCATGCAGAACCTGCAAGCAGTCGCTGAAGAAATACGCAGAAATGGCGGCACGCCACCAAGCAACATCATGAACCAAGACGGAGGGAACACAGGTGGCTACTAGATTTCACTCCGAGTTGTTGTCCACAAACGAAGTCACCGTTGTCAGTGGACAGCAAGGCCAAAAGTTCGCAATCGACTCTATTTGGATTGCTAACGCACATTCTTCGGGTGTTGCAACAACCATCCGGCATGTTCCATTCAACCAAACGAGTAGTGCAAGTTACAACTTGTATTCGGCTGTTTCAATTGCTGCAAACACAACGGTAGTTATTGATGACCCTATCTACCTTTTATCTGGCGACAAACTGACTGCGTTTGCGGCTACCGCAGACAAAATTTCAATGGTTGTGTATGGGCGTGAAATTCGATGACGACTTACGCCGCCTGTTGTTGCGATAATGCAAACCCGTGCTACCCGTCTTGCAACTGTTTTTTTCCAGAAGGAAGCATTGCGCATTTTAGTTTTAACTATACCGGCGCTAGTAGATACGAAAGAACAGACTTTGGCCAATGCCTCCCTGTTGCATGCGGGCCCGGCGGGCGCTTAGTCGAAGACCAAACTAACGTTCATTGCAACTGCAGTTTTTTGGTTGACTTGGGTGCAATCAACAGCCCTATGTGCCTGATACCTACGCAATTAATTGCAGAGAGCGGTTTTGTCCGGTACACCAGCGAAGACCTAAACTATTGCAATTGCCCATGCGGCCGATGCCAGTGCACGAGCGAAGGCTGCGACCCTACGCGACAAAGCAGCACAAGAATGTCCCGTTACGCTGACACGAGAATGCAGGTAACACGTTCTGTTAACACCGGAAACCCACAAATTGGCGCAGGATTTATTTTTATTGATGAAGACTTTGAGTGTGGCAACTCTTGCAACACGCAACTGCCTGAGTTGTGCCGATGCGGATTGCAATACGAGAATTTAGCAGGAAAATGCGTGTTAAAAGTAAGCGTTAGCATGAGCCCAAATGCAGAACAGTGGAACGGGTCTTACGAAGAAACCAAAGAAAACAACGACACTTGCGAAGACGACGCATGTGACTGCGAAGATCGCGGCCCAAACGATGGACCTGCAAATTTCTATGACGTTCGCGGCGAGGCTTACTACGTTGTTGAGGCAGAACAAAACAGCCAAGAATGCACACTGGTGCACATTGGCGGAAGGGCTACCGGCGGTCCTTGGTGGCCACGCCCTGCAGTGGTAAGTGATTGCAGCGGCGTTAACGATGCAGGCTGCCTACAAGTTGGAGACTTTGATGTTAATTGCGACGAATACGACGAGTGTGTTTCAGGTGACAAATGTATTTATTATTGCGGTGGCGGCGCAAGAATAAATGAAACCTGCACGCAATCTTCGAGCGGCTGCATAGACAATTGCGAGTTTCAAAAGGCAGAAAATTGGTTTCATTCTCAATCAGGGGCGCTTAGTTAATGCAAAAAAACAGTCACAAAAAATTGGCGTCAAAATGCCTGCACCTTGACGTTGTACAGGGGTGTCTTGTTAAAAGAGTTGATGGGCATCCTATAAAATCGGACTGTGCAACGTGCATGGCATACCTTGGCCCCGGACGCGGGCTTGGCGACAAAGTGCACGCAGTAATCCAAAAGTTGGGTTTAGACAAACTCGTGCCAGCAAAAAAGAAAAAGGCAGTCGTTTTCATAAACAAAAACCAAAAGGTCACCCGGACAAAAACCGGGGGATGCAACTGCGGCAAACGTCGAGCCGCGTTGAATAACTTGCTTCCTAGTAGAAAGAACTAACAATGGCCGTTACTTTTGCAACACTCTTTGGCAGGCTTGGCAAACTTTTCGCTATGGCTGAAACTTTGCGTGGCAACCAGTCAGGGTTGCGAACAAAGTACGCCAACATCATTAATCAGTATTCAGATGCTGATATGGATATGGTCGGCAACCTGTCTGCCAACTTTGAAACACGCATAAACGACGCAATGTCTCTGCAGCGTGTTATCCAGCAAGACGCAGAAAAAACACTGATTGAAATGATGGATGACGCACTGATTGCTGTAAGTGGCGGGGCTGGCCTGCCAAACAAGTCAGTCCAACAGGCCCTTCGCGAACTCGTTAGGCAGATGCAAGACGGGAACCAAGACGTAGATGGCACGACTATTACTATTGCTTCAACCGCTGCCGGTTCTGGTAACCAAGGCAATGGCACCGCTGTGTTTTCGGCATTAGCGTCGCAGGTATATGCGCCCACCAACACGCACAGTGCATGTGTAAAAACAGAGTTGGTTCGTGCAAGGTGTATCGAGGACAGCAATGCACACGTTTCTAGTTCTGCAGAGAGATTTGTAATCGAAGGCCAGCGTGCAGAGGGCAAGTTGGACGAGGATTGGCCAAGGGGTAGCGGCATGCGGTATGTGCTGACCGCTGTAAACCCAGACTACGAACAAGGCACGTCTGTCGGACAGAACATCTTGAAGAACTCTAACTTCAATTCGTTCCAGTCCAACGTGCCGGACTTCTGGTCCATTGACGTAGGCAGTGCAGGTAGCGATGTAACCGAAGACACCTCTGGTTACCGCAGCGGTAGTGCGTTGAAGATTACCGCTGATGGCTCCGATCTGGTAACCCTTACGCAAAACCTAAACTCATCCGGTGGTACGCTTGGCCGGTTGAAGCCGGACACGCTCTACACGCTTTCGTTTGCAGTGAAACGCAGCGGCACCAGCCCTACACAGGGCAATCTTCGTGTCAGGGTTTGGGACGGATCAGCAACACTGAACAACTCTGACTCGAACCGCAAGTTGGAAACAGCCCTTGCGCACAACAACGTATCACTGGGCACAAACTGGTCGTTGATTACTTTTGTGTGCATGACCCCACGAACACTGCCCTCTAAGGGCATTCGAATTGAAATCAAAACCGACACCGCTTTCAACAGTGGCGTCGTATTGCACATTGATGATTTGTGCCTTGCAGAAATGCACCGCCCAATGCCGGGCGGCCTTGCCTGCCAAATCATTCCCGGCGCAACGGATTTTGCTTTCGAAGACTTCTTTACTGCCCAAATCACTAACAATGGCGAAGGCAAGTTTGCCCAAGAATTTGATCGGTTTTTCCCGATGTCAGAACTGGGCTATGGGTTGCCAGTTGTTTATGATGGCAGCGAAACTATCGTTGATGGACTCATTGCGTAGGGCAATCAATGGCTAAGAAACCCGAAGAACGCGAAGACGAACTGGTTGCACCGAACGTAACCCAGCCAGTTATTCCTGACCCAAGCCCTGAACTTTTGGCCGACATGGCCAATGAGCCAAGGCGAGCGCCGGACATAGTTCCAATGGTTGGCCCGCGTGAGCCAGAGCAGCCAACTGGGCCATTGGCAGAAAACCAGTTGGATTTTGTGGGGCCACAAGAAAAAGGTGTGCCTCAGCCGGGCGTTGCGTCGTTGGATGTAAAGAGAAGGGCTGCGGCTGGCGAAGACCTAACAGACGAAGATATTGCTACATACCGAAACGATCCAGTCATTGCAAGAAGGCGGGGCACCACACCCCTAGATCAGCAACAGAAGCAGAAGCAGCAAGAAGAACTTGCAAAACTTGGAGAGCGTACGGCCTTAAGAAAAGAACGCTCTGCAAGAGCATCTCGCGAAGACCGAATTCGACAAGGCACAACACCCGCATACATGGCAGAAGTTGGGGACATGATTCCCAACGAAGAAGCCAACCTTTCTATTCCTGTAGAGAGGGCACCCGAGTTTCGGCAGGCGACTGAACAAGACATTCGGCCCACATCTGCACCACAGCCAGAGATGATGGGGCCGGTCCAGCCAGACCAACCAGATCAGCCACAGGCGGACATGTCACGGCCCGCAGAAGAGCGTCCAGATTTTATTGGGCCGCAAGAACCCGGATCAAGGGCGATGCGGCTGCAGCAAAAACGAGACGACGAAAAACGGGTCCAAGAACTATTGATGGAGCGGGCACGCAAGCGGCGAGGATTGCCACCACGCAGCCCAGAGGCCAGAGCGGCCCTAGAAAGCCCTGAGGCGGCCAAGAACTTTAGACAGACTGGTAGTGCAACTGGAGCGCCTGCACCCGCTGCAGCCCCCGCAGGGCAGCCTGCGACCCCACAGGCAACAGACGCTGCGGCAGGAATGACACCTGCTCAGGCCGCTGCTGCTGGCGGATATCAAACTGGCCAAACGGTGCAACTGGACCGGCCACTCACGCAGGGTGCAACGTCAACTACAGTTTACGCTTTGCCTAATGGCGTGGCTTTGCCAGATGCACAAAGCCTCAGCAAGCAAGATTTCATCGACGCCTACAAGCAATTGAATCCCGGAAAGAGTCCAATTGACGCTATTACCGGGTTGGCTAGAGACGGCGGGCAAACTGCAGTTGGACGCGCCGCAAGGCAGTTGTTGAAAAACATTGGGGCTACTGGCGGAACGCCCCTTACGGACCAGCAAAGACAACAACTCGAAGAGCAACTTGGCGATGAGGCCATCAGCCTAATCCAAAGATATTCGAGTGAGGCCAGCAAGGATATTTCTGCTGGATCTGCTGCGATGCAACGAGCCGAAGAAAAAAGAATCCGGGATGCAGAAGCAGAAGAAAAACAAAGGCAAGCAGAAGAGGAAAAAGACAGAACTGAAATTCTGCGGCGTGCACGACAACTCAAGTCTGACGAAGAAGTTTTTACAGATGCCGAAGCATTTGAACGTGCCGAACGCGAATACAGGGAAGAAAAAGCGTTTATCGAGTCTGGCACGCCGATTGGACTTAAAGATGGCGAAACTCGGGTTCTCACCGAAGACGAACTATCGGTGACTGCGCCAGAAATCATGCCTAATGAGGCTTTTCAGCCCGGCGTATCACGCGACCCGCAAAGCGGCGAACTTGTATACAAGTCTGCAAACTTCACCGAAGAACTTCCAGCCGTACTGGTCACAACAGCGGATGGCAGCCAGATTGCTGCGCCGGTGTTGACCGACTCCGACCAGTCACGATCACTGCCCTCCGGTACCGCCTATGTCACGCCAAATGGAGAATTTAGGCGGCCTCGTCCGGTAGGTAGGCCCAAGACTACAAAAGATGAAGATCCGACTGTATATGAGGGGCCTGACTACGCAGAAACAAGAAAGATTCTGCAAGATCAACGCGAAGAAAAATATTCAACTCAATTTGAAGAAGCCGAAAAAACTGCGGGTAAACTCTACACTGATCTTGGCCAAGCAATAACTACTTACGAAAAAACCGCTGAGGAACATGGCCCAGGTGAAAAGACATCGCGTCTTGCAAAAGAAAACGTAGATAAAATTCAACAACAAGTCGACGAATCACAAAGAGTTTTGCAAAAAATTCGAACCGATTTGATTACGCCCGTCACCGACGATGACATTAGGGCGGAAATGGACCGATCGCGAAAACAATATCAAGACGATTTGAGTGCACAAGAAAAATACGATTACTCAATAGGCAACCCAGAGGCAGTTGCTGATCGCGTAAAAAAAGCGTTGCCTGAAGTACAAATTTATGACCAGCGAGGCATTGGCAAATCCATGCTTCTTGAAGCAAACGGGGAAACCATAGACATACCTGTCGCTATTGACGAGTATGGCACGCTTGTTGTGCACCCAAAGAATGCCAGCGATATGGCTGCAGTTGAAGCCTTTGCCAAGGGTTTTGTTCCACTCGGCGTACCCGGCGGGGATTCTGTTTCTGCTGCTACCTACCCAGACAACATACGCGCAGAAGGCTTGTACGAAGAACTTGCAAACATGGACCCCATGTCTTTAAACCAAGACAGCGACCAAGTATTTAAAGATTCATTGAGCAAAATCCAAGACTACATAGACGCTAAATACAGCAGTCGATCTCTCAGTGACAATGAACGCATGCAAATCGAAGATGCCTTGATTACAAGATTCTTCCCCTCGTTCGCTAACCTCAACTAATCCCGGTTAAACCGATGACGCAAATCCAAAACAACAACGACATCCCCGAAAACGAATTCCAGCCAACCGAGCCTGCACCAGCAGAAAACATGGCTACAGAACAACCAGCCGAAACGGCTGCACCTGATCAAACTGCACCTGCGCCGCAGGAACTGCCAAACGAGTGGAAAACAGAAGAGCCTAGCGGACTGGATTGGCGTCGTGGCATTGTTCCCGGCGAATCCAATTACATGCCGGGGATCACATATCAAGAAGCGTTGAAGCGTGGCGAACTGAGCGACAAACTTGAAGAAGACCCAAAACTCCACGACAGGTATCAAAAAGCCTACAGCCGTGGCGACCGTTTGCACCGAATTCGCGAACAGTTGCGACAGGAAAAGAACCCAACGCCGCTTGTTGAAACTAGCCAAGAAGGCACTAAAAAAGACGGCACTGGCGTAGAAGCACCGAAAACCAAAGACGGGCTGAGCATTGCCGAAAAAGGGGAGGCCGCTGAACTTGAACGCGCATACAATAAAAACCTTGGAATGTTTGCGAACGGCGCATTCGGCAACAACCCAGAGTTGTTTGCAAACGAAGACCGCAAAATTGCAGAAGTAAGCCCCGGTGCTGTATTGGAGCGGGCGGGCTGGACAGACGAACAACTCGACGAGCACCGAAGGCGGTGGTACACACGCCAAGGTTATGCACTGCCAGAAGAAACGCGGGATTTGTACACAGGTGTGGCCGCTGACCCGGAACGAAAGAGAAGGGCGGAGGAGTATCGAAACGAACAGGCAAGAGAGGCACGCAACATTTATGCAGCCTTCGGCATGGGCGTTTACGACAACAGCGAAGAAGATATCAAACAGTACCTTGCGAGCAACCTCGGGCCAGATGAAAACCTCGATAAATATGTGCGCGAGTTGCAGATAGGCAGTTTCAGAAAAGCCTATTACGACGCATACGGCGAAGAAATGCCGGACAGCCTAATTGAGAAAATACCAACCCAAGGTTTGTTGTCGGGGGAAACATTGGCTGGCATGGCCAATAGTCGCACGCACGCAGACATCTTGTTGGCTAACGAACTCAGCGCACGTCAATACTACTACGACCCAACTAGGTTTTTGAAAAGGGGCGAAAAAGCATCTTTTGCAGGTCTTGAAAAAGACATGCAAGAGAACCCAGACAAGTACGATTTGCACGAAAGAGCCACCGGAAACTTTTTTTCCAGCACAATGGGCGGCTTTTCACTCATAGCGAAATCCACTCCGGGCGCACTTGCACAGTTTGGCGCATCTATTTACAAGTTGAGCGGCAAAATTTCTGAAGCAGCGGGCATCCCCTTAAGTTTTGCAGGTGGAGTTGGCATGTCGGAATACATGTCGACTATAGATGATTATGTTGAAACAACCGCCCAATACCACGCAACACTGCACGCAGCACACCAATATGTAAACGACAAAGAAATCCAAGCGTACCTTGCGGAAAATCCAAATTACTTAAAAGAAAACCCTTTTTTCAATGCTAAATTGCGGCAAGAGGCTGGCACTCTGACCGGGATGTTGGCTTTTGATATAGGCACTTCGTTGTTTACCGGCAAGGTGCCCGGCCTGACAACTGCAATGCTCAAGGCTGTACCGAAGGCAGCCGTGGGACAAGTGGCCGTAAGGCAAGCCCAGAAGCCTAGTTTCGACATTGTTAAAAAACTTGCAGCGTCGGCCAAGCAATCCCGTGTCAGTTCTGCTGGTAATGGAATTACAGACACACTCGTAGATTTGTCTGATGTAAAAGCAGCCGTGTCGGCTACGGCTAGGGGTGCCCGAGCAGCGGTTGGACCACGCGGAACTACGGCACAAGCGGCTGCTGGGCGTGTTGCTGCGCCGCTTGTAGATACTACGGCTGCTAGAGAGGCCGCAGCAATCATTGCTAGGGGCGCAGAGCCAATTGTCCAGCCCGCAAAATCCGTTGCTGGGTTTATGGGCAAGATTGCAGGTAAAGAAATTACGCATGGCCCAAACACGTTTCTGGCCCGCGTGTACGGCGAATCTTACGGAAACAGTTGGGCGAGACAGGTTGAGCGAGCAAAGGCCGATGGCAGAGAACCTAATGAGTTGGATTTTTACTACGCATTGCAAGATGGCGTAGCATCAACCGGAATTGCGTATCTAATCGGAAAAAACATCCCCAAGTTTGGGCGAACAGGCGCAAAAATTCCAACTCAAGGCAAAGGTTCGAATGGGCTGTACAGCATTCTTGGCAGTCGTGGATTTGCACCCGAAACACTTGCCGCTGCTAAGTCTAGAGCAGGCGCAAGGTTTTTCTTGGGCACAGCACGCAGCGGTGCAGATTTTGCTGCGTTCAACCTTTTGACTGACGCGTACATGCTAGCGTCGGATTCGGAAGACCGAGCCAACGTTTTGATGCGGTACATCGACAATACAAGTGACCAAGTAAAGCACTTGTTTGGCCAGTTTTTGCTTGGCATGCCGCTTGGCATCGGTCGCGGTGTAGGTGGCGCAAGAAACGAGATTCAAAGATTTTCAGAATTTAAAGAGGGGTATGCGGCATACAAGTACCTGCGGTCGTTGACCAGCGAAAAGCGGCAGGAAATCCTTGACACGCTCACAGATGCACAAGTTCAAGGTGCCGCACGCCGTATGCAACAAGAAAAGGCTTTTGTTGCTGAAAACCCCGAGTTAATGAAGGACTTCAAAACTGAAACACTGATGGAGATTCTTTGGTTCGGTGATCGGCAAGTTGCAGATGTCGAATTGTCAACGACGCAACATCTTGGCGGCGAAGTGCGGGCTAGGCTCGAAGTTTCCGGTGAAAGGGTCAAGGGTCGTCTTTCAAGGGAACTGGTAAACGAAAGCGGCCAAGTCGAAGTTACGCGCAACATGGCAATGGCAGAATTGCAAAAGCGTGGCGTAACCGGTCCGCTCGCAATGTTTGAAGGCCAGAAAATCAACAGCCTGTTTTTGACTAGAGCCGAATACAAGGCAAGAAGGCAACAGTCGGCAAATGAATTGCAAAGGCAAATTACACAGGTTCCGCCGTCACCGAAGCCTGCACAAGTCACGCCAGTCCAAGGCTTCGTCAAGGCTTTGCGTTTTGCCCTTGGCGACCAAAACGCACGAACAAACAGAGAAGTATTCAATGGGCTAAACACCAATGAAGCCCGCAGGGTTGTAAACACAGCAATTAATTCTGCGTTGGCAGACGCCAAACGAGATGTTTCTGGCAATCGGGTGAAGCGTCTGAACCAAGCCAAAAAACTTGCAGGCCAGCCTAATTTTAAAAAACTGGCAGATGCAGGTCTTGCTCCGTACATTTCTGCGGCCCTTCGAACCCACAAGCACATTGGCATCAAGCCTGCGGCTACGTCAACAAGTCCGGGCCGCAGCATGATTGATCGAATTGTTACTAGCAACAAGCCGCTGGTTAGGCACGTTGCTAGGGCCGTTGTGTTGGGCAAAAACACCCCACAACAGCCAGCAATTAGCCGAGCGCAAATGCAAAGGCTTAGCAACGGAAAAATTACCCCTAGCATGAACACCAAGGCAAACCGATATCGGCTTGCCAAGTTGATCGAAGCACAATCGAACGAAAAGTTGCAAGAGGTGAACCTTCGCCCCGCAAGAAGCGAGGTTATGGCGAGGAAGCCAGAGCGAACAACCTTGCCTCTTGAGCAGGCTAGCAGCACCGCACAAATTAAGCGCTCCTTTGCTGAGCCAATTAAGATTGACGCGGTTGACATTGCGAACAAGCAAAAGGAAGCAGAACAGGCGGGTGCAAAAAGCCTTCTTGAGCCAATTGATGTCGCTGCAAGTGAGGCAAGGCAGAGGGCTAAGTCAAGCGACCCCAAGCCCATTGTAGATACGCTTGTTCGACTGATGTCAAACAGCGAAATCACACAAGGTGTTAGACAGGTTCCGCCGATTAAGTCAGAAGGCGGCATCGTGCATCAAGGCGAGTTGAACAAACGAGTTGCTTCTGTGGTCCGACACGGCAGGGACCAATACGGTTTGAAATCTGTGGAGGTAGATTTTGCTGAAAACGTTGTAAGTGCACATGCAGAATCAACGTTTGCGCTTGGACGTGCGTTTGGATACAGCATGGTGGTTGGGCATGGCGGCAACAAGGGCATGCCTGCAATCGTAGACATGGGCCAAGGCGTTCTTTTGGTGAACTCCTCGGCACCAATTGCGCAAATCAGGACACAAATCGCCACTCGCGGTTCTACGCTGCAATGGGCAGCCACCTTGCCCAAGAGCGAAAACCCAATCAATTGGCTTTATCAACTCATTAAAACCCCCGAAAACCGCGTTGCAGTACGCAAGGCGTGGGAAGCACACTTGGAAGCGGGAAGCGATGTTGCTGTTAAACCAGAAGCAGTAGCGTTCAGTGGAAGCCTGTCTGTGAGCCGCAGGACGATTGGCGAGTCTGCTTCGATCTTCGAAACAATTTTCAACTACTTGCCGAAGGAGCAGCAGCGGCAAATCATTGCTATGCGACCGAAGGAAATGGCTAACTGGTTTGCCTACACCAAGGAAGGCTTGGAAGCCGTTGGTCACAAGGGCAAAACTAAGAGGCACACCGTCCTTGGGACAAGAAAACCAACCGACAGGGTGTTGGAAGTTGCCGAGGGCAAGGTCAGCCCAATCACGAGCCGTGGAACAGTTAGAGCAAGCCTGATTACAACCATTCAAGGAGGCGCAGAACGCAAGTTCGAACTGCAGGCCACCGCTCGCGACCATGTGTCTAGGTTTGCCTCTGAACGCGAAGTCCTTATGGACAAAATTGAAAACGCAACCAGCCAAAAACTGGAAAACAAGGGCGACCAAGCCGCCGCACACCAAGCAGAAGTTACCGGCATAGAATTGTTTGGCGGTGCTGTTAAAAACCAAAAGCAAAAGGCCATTCTTGAAAACATCCGCCGGTTGGAAGAAAGGTATCCGGGTTTTTGGGAACTGGCTACCTCACGGCTGAAGCGTTCTGGATTCAAATACGAGCCTGTTGCTTTTGAGCACATGGGCAAAATTTTTGTAATCGAGCCACGCACGGCGAATGGCAAAACGGTTCCAAGGCGTGTAACAATCCGCGACAAGGAATTCGAAACTCCGGGTGGTGTTGCTCGGGAAGCAACAATGACCCCGGAGCAAAGAACAACCTCCGACTCAATCAAGGAAGTAGTGGTTCGCGGCGAAGAGCGTGCTGGTGTTCCTTTGCGTGAGGTTGAGCGTGACTTGGCTAAAGAAGAAAAGGCGGAAAACCAGCCGCCCGAACCGCCCAAGGCTCCAGAACAAGCCGCTGGCGAAAAAGAACCGCCACCGCCCGGCGAAGTCAGATTGACAGCCGAAGAAGGAAAGCCCGAAACGCAAACATCTAAAAAGGGAATGCTTGCCCAAACCTTGCAGTTTGTAATGGACCCGCTCAACCTTTCTATTCTGTCCGGCGACAAGCCTTTCCAGAAACTGGTTGAAAAAGTAATTTCTACTGAAGCACGCATTGAAAACGAACGCAATGAAACCTTGGACAAGGTTCGTCGCATTTTGCGTGAAATTGAGAAGGACAAGAGTTCGAAGCTTTTGAAGGGCGAAAACTTCGTAACAATTATGGAAGCAAAGATTGCTCCTACAAAGGAAGCAATGCGACGCCACGATTTAACCAAGAATTTGTCTGAAAAAGAAATGGAGTACGTCGCTGAGGTCAAGCGAATCTTTGAAGAGCAGAGACAGTATCACATTGTAACCTACCGCGAACTTATAGAGATGGGGTATAGGCATCAGCCTAACATGAACAAAGTTGCCGAAATGGCAAACGGGGCAAAGCCGGAACTCGAAGCCAGAGTGATTCGAGAAAAGGGTACTAACCGCAAATTTATTGAAGTCAAAGACGGCATGGAGCGGGTGCGGTACGACAAAGAAAGATTTGTCAAGTTCATGTCTGAAACCTTGGTTCCAGAAACCTACGGCTACAAGTATTCCTACTTCCCGCACTTGTTCTTTGGTACATACAGAGGCGAATTGATTACCTATAGGGACGGCGTGAAGGTTGGCGTACAAAAGTTTGGTTCTGGAGAAAAGAAAAACACAGCAGCCGAACGCGAAGGTGTCATTGAAGCAATCAACAAAGAAGTTGAAATGCAAAGGCTTGCGGAACGATCAGAAGGCAGGCAAGAGTCTGGTCTTTCTTTCGAAGTCAAAATGAAGGAAGCCGGTAGCAGGATGCCAAGCGAGTCTGTATATCTTCCCACCCACATGCGAAGAAAGCTCGTAAACGCAATCAAGCAGGAAACCGGTGCCTATACCAATGAAATTAACCAAGCGTTGCGAGGCAAAGTAAGCAGCCAGCCCGTAGGCACACGCTTCAACCAAGCCATGCTTCGTCGAGAGGGCACCAAAAACTACTCGAAGGATGTCTCTCGTGTAATGGAAGTTGCAATTGCAAACCACTACAAGAACAAACTTAGTCGCGAGTTGCAAAAGGAAACCCGCGAACTCATGGGGACGATCGACAAAAAATCACCGGAATGGATTGGCAAACAATCCAGAGAATTGATGCGTCACACTGTTTTCGGTACACGCGGCCATACCGTAGAGATGGTTCGCAAACTTGCTGGCGACCGAGAAGTTATGGGCATGCGGCTTGCAGATGCCGCAGAAAACGCCTTCTCGGGATTGCGAACTTTTCAATTCTATCGCCAACTGATGCGGCCTGCACAGCACATTATTAACAGCACGCAGGCATTGCAGATTTGGTCACTACTTGGCACCAAGGGATTCCTTGAAGCACGAAAGGAATACAACTCAGACAAGGGCAAGCAGTTCCTCAAAGATTGGGGGTCGTTTGAACTAAATGGGCGGTACGACAAGGGCAAGTTTGGCGATTCTCTGGGCAATCGCGGGCTAATCGTCCAAGAAAAAATCCACAGCGCCTTGAACAAGGTGTCTGGCAAGGTTTGGAATGCAAACTCTGAAGCAAGAAACCAGAACTTTGCCTTCTTTGCTTTGGCTAAGCATGCTCGTGACAGGCTTGGCCTTGAGCCGCAAGCAGCAGCAGAATACGGCCTAATTTGGGGTCAACACTTCACCCAGTACAGATTCCAAAAAGCCAACGAAGCCGCAATTTTGCGTGGATCAGCAATGAAAACGCTCATGCAGTTCAAGCGTTTCCAGATTCAAACTCTTGGCATGGCTAGCAGTTTGTTGACAAACAGCCGTGGCGGAAACGTTATTGAGGGTCTGCCTAGCGGTGCGTTTACTCGATTTATGATTCTTAATACCTTGCTAGGCGGCGCAAGGGGCAGCCTGCTTGGTGCCTCCTACTTCCTCGTTGCAGCAACGGCTGGCGGCGCGTTCAGTGCTTTGAAGGATGCAGTGGACCCAGAAAACGTGCATGGCATGGGCAGTGGGTTTAGTTCGCAAGAACACGCGATGAAATGGCTTTCTACTAAAATGGGCACCAACGTTGCCGAAGCAACCATGTTTGGTTTCGGCAGCCTTTTCGGGCTTGATACTTCTGGCAACTTCAGCCTGACAAACATCGGCGGCGATGGCCTTCTTGGCTACTTCTTTGGTCCAACGTTTGGTATGTTTAAAGACCTGTATGACGTACGCAACAGAGAAGACTTCTTGGCAAGACCAGATTTCACCCGATACGCGGAAGTAGGGATTGAAAGCGGTGCTGCCACAAGATCCGTGAAGGGCGCTCTTGAACTTTTAATGTTTATGGGCCAGTTCGACAAAGAGAAAAAGTCGCAGGAATACATGGATACCGTTGTGGGCATTTTTGGCCCACAAGCAAGACAGGCAGGGACCGGTCAAATTATTGCATACAAATCCCTGTGGGACCAAGTGGCAAGAACGCTTGGCTTCCGGTCCAAGGGTGGCACGCTTGCTTTCATGGAGCACGCACGGATGCGAGATCTTGGCGAAAGATACAACAAGGCAAGGAAAAAAATTGCCACCATGTACACGCAAAACCCAGACACAGCAAATGATATGATGATTGAGTGGAATGCTCTATACGGAACCTTGCTTCCTATCTACATGAGCGATCTTCGTGACATGGTGGAAAGGGTAAAGGATGCCCAAACAATAGAACTCAGGGAACGTCGAGAACAAACACTGCCAACACGGGTTAAGGACATGCAAGGAGAACCATGAACAAGCAAGACGCAATAAACTTGATTAAAGATGTGGCTATAAAAAGAGGCATTACCATTAACGAGCTGTGCGGTTGTGGCCGAAGAGGATCCCGTGTTTCTTCTGCAAGGCGTGCAATTGCCATGATTGCTCAAGACAAGTGGGGATTTAAACTTAATAGCAATCACTGCATGGGCCTTAATGATTTAGCAAACCTGCTAGGCGCGGCAAGGAGTTCTTTGCACGCTGGAGCACGAAGGTGGAAAGAAGCCGAGGGTTCGCAAGACTCTAATGCAGAACAGACGTACCGAGATAAGGGCCATTTTTTGCCCAACGACCAAGAGCCTTTTAAGGACATGGTGTTGCGTGTTCAAGCCAAGAAAATGCAAGACGAACTTCCCCGTTTGCGCAGAGAGTGCGTTTACTGGCACTCCAAAGAATAAACCGGCAGGTGGACCCGAAGGCCCACCCACCGGCTGCTGGGGAGAAGAGAGTCTTCTAATCAGCGTTCGCAAGCAACATAGATGTAATCAACTTCAACGGTCGATTCATCATCGTCAGCCGCGATCATCGGCGCACAAGCCACGGCGGTCATGTCTGACCCGGCTTCAACAAAGCTGTTGGCATTCGAGCCAGTGGCCTTGATCAAGTTACCGTCAAAGTAGAACCTTGCGCCTCCGTCGCCGTCGCCTTCGATGCTGACACGGTGGTAAGTGTCAACAACAAACTGTGCGTCAGCGTGCATACCGCCAACGCCACTGTGGGTGCCAGAAGTGCCATCGGTGGAAATGTAATACTCAAGGTTGCCGTCAGTCGTGGTTGACGTATCAAAACCAACCATGACCTGATCAACGCCGGTTCCGCCGTCAACACTAGCGCCTGCAGTGCTCAAAACTGCGGTCGGGCTAACGCTTTCAGAGAGACCCATCTTAAGACCACTGCCAATGAAGTTGATCTTAAGTCGGAATTCTACAAACCACTTCTTGCCACCACGCGGGTTGATAAGACAAGTGGGAATAGTAATTCCTTCTGTTGCGCCGTCACCCGGCGTAAACGAGACGGTACCGCCTGCTTCGCCACCTGCTGCAAGAGCAGTTTGGTTTCCAAGAGTTCCATCAGTAGAACAGAGAACGTTGGGCATTCCCAAAATTGCAGTATCAGTGGAGCCGAGGTCAATCTTCTGACCAACCAGTGCTCCGTTGAAATCTTCAAAGTGATTCCACGCACGGAACGGATCACTAAGCGCTTCGAATGCGCCAGTAATGCCGCCCGCATCGTATGTAACAATACCCTGTGCCATATGTCTAGTTCCTTTCTATCAGCTGACGGTCGGGTCGGGTTGTGCGGTAGCGAGCACGAAGTTCGCGCGTCGATCAGTACACATGACGTTCATGGTCAGGTCAACATGCGTCTGGAAGACGGTGTGCTGGTTACTGGCCTTGACTGGACCCTCTTCGCGGAGGTATTCACCGGAGAGGAACGCGGGCTTGAACTGGCCCCAGTTGATTCCGTAGATTGGGTCACCGGCTCGATCTTCGAGGAACGGGCACCAAGTTACAGGAACCTGACGGAAAAGAAGTTGTCCGTCCTTGGAGGCAATGTCGTTGCCGAGGTTGTCGTTCTGTGCTTCCAGAACTTCTTCGAGCGGTCCAATCACATCGTAATTGGTGTAGTACCCGTATCGGGGTGCCTGTCCGTAAGACGGGCTTGGAGCGGGTGCAAGGAACTTGGTAAACGTAGCAGCCTTACGCCACTTACGAATCAAATCAGTCGAAGAAACCGTGCTGTACTTAGCACACCAGTTCTTCCAATTAGTAACGCTGGCGGAGTCGATGCCGCCTGCGCCTGCACTGAAACCGTCCGGGTTGCCACCGTCAAAACCACCATTGGCGTTGGTGCTGGAGTTGTCAGTCCAAGTAATCCAGTAGGGGACGCCAAAAATTTTGAGGGTGTCGCTGGAGGTGTCGGGCTTGGACCACCAACGGGTTTCAAGGTGCTTGGCAAGGTCGACCATTGCGTCATGACGACGGATCTTCACAAGATCAACGATCTGTGCAGCGCCGGTGTTCATCGCAATTTCGCGTCGTTCGATTGCGTAGTTGGTGGTCATGTGCCGCCACGGGATGGTGGCAGTGGTCATGACATCAGCCACGTTCACCGAATCAACTTCATACAGGCCAACGTCGCGAGTAGCACCGCTGGTGCCAGTCATGACGTTCCACTGCATACCAAAGCCAGAACCGTAACTAACCTTTTCCTTCTGGAGAATAGCCGGGAGGGCAATGTACTCCTGAAGGTCGTAGGAAAGGTCCGTCCAGCGGAGTTTTCCGAGATCCTTCTGCGTGATCGTGATCAGATCAGCAATATCATCTGCTTGAAGTGTAGCCATTTAATGCCTCATTCGAAAGTTTCAACCGACTCCAAATCGTTGTATCCGCGATCCGCCAAGAACTTCTTGACTGAATCAATCGCAGATGAACGACTATCCTTGGGTCGGCGCGCATCCCTTGAATTCACACGATTGATGAATTGGGATTGACGCTTCTTTGCCGAGTCCGAAAATTTCTTTTTGACGACTTTAGACTCGTGTTCGCCAAAAACGCTTCGCACGGCCTGCTTGAACAAGCGACGATTGCTGGGGATAGCACGCTTGCGAGCCTTATATCCAGCCTGAATAGTGTCGAGTTCCTGCAAAACCTTGTTGCGGTTACGCGTATGTGTCTTGGTCAAATCTCCGCCGACTTCTCCAAACAAGTCGTCGTAGTCGGAGTCAAGAAGACCAAACAATTTGTCAGCATCAGGGCGTTCGGATTGGCCTTTAATTGCAGCCTCCAACGCCTTGACCTGCTTTCGGAGTTCGGCAACCTCCGAGTTTTGAACCCCGGTATTTTCGTCGGGGTCAGCGAATGGGTCATCATCATCGTCGTACACCGAGTCGCTGGGGCTGGTGTCGGCGGTAGATTCAATCTTGCGATCAAGGATCGCCAAGACTGCGGCAATGTTGTCTTCAGACCCTAAACTTTCGATTTCACTCGAAGTCAAACCATAACCGATGGCTTCTTCAATAACATCAAGAGGAAGTTTAGCCGCGTCCTCTGATTCATTGGATTCGTATTCGTATTCCTCTTCTTCTTCGCCTTCTGTGTTGTCTTCTTCCCAATCGTTGTCTTCTTCAACTTCTTCAGCTTCTTCGACCTCGGGTTCTACCACAGGGCTAGCAGCACTAATGCCACCGTCAGTAGGCTCTTCGAAGTCCATAGGATTGTCTTGCTTCTCATCAGCCATTAGCCGTCTCCATATCCGCCATTGCGATCATGAATGCCCACAGACTTCAAATACTTTGCCCTGTGTGCTCTACTTGTAAAAATTGCTTGCCCGGTTTTACCATCAAACTGCGTGGGCACACCCATTTTTTGGGATTTTTCCGAAAATTCCTTGACTTGGTTGGGGTGCACGCCAGCGGCATCGCTCTTCATGGGCCAACTCGCACACCCGTTTTCAGTGACCTTGCAATGTTCTGCAGCGTAATCACGCTGGTAAAACTTGCCATCCACAGTAATGCCGTCAAGGTTGCCTTCTTGCTCAAGCATTTCATGGACAGTCCAAGTACGTTGGATTTGTTCGTTGGTTTGTTTGTTCACGTAAACGTAGGTTGGCATATTTCGCTCACTTCTTTTTTGATTTCCAAGACACCCGGCCCGGCCCCTTCTTAGCCGATGTCCCTTTGCGTGTGCATTGAGCCTTGGTAGGGCGGCAAGCAGGATAAGGCCGCTTGCTGCCCCCCTTGGCAGACTTGCGGCCACAAGGCTTGCCTGTTTTACAGTCAATCCAGCCCTTGCCCTTGTTTTGGGAGAACCATTTTTTGAGGCCAGTCTTCTTCTTAGCCATTACATCTTCTTCTTCTTGCGTCTGCTCGGCATGGCACTCTTCATGCCATTCTTCATACCATTCTTCATACCGTTCTTCTTCATGCCGTTCTTCTTCATTGCCTTCTTTTTGCCACGCATATCATTCTGTCCTTTTCCGGCGTTTAAAAACGTACTCCAAAAACTCCGCCGTACAGTTTTTGTAGTAGCCCTTGCGTTCAAGTTTTTTGCTTGCCCCGTTCACCAATGACAAGCGTTGTATAAAAACCATAGCGTATAGTTCTTCAATTAAACTGTCCCAATTTTCCTGCTCTTCGATAGGCTGACCCGTGTCTTGCGCGTCGTCGTCAGGGACAAAAGCCATCAGGGTTAGATCGTCTTTAGCAAGAATGTTGTTCTGTTCTTCGCACCATTCTTCGAGTTTTTTGAAGTCCCAATTTTCAGCAACAACAATCAACAATTCAACTTTTTCGTCCCAGTTGTTGCAGTGTTTGATAATCGTTTCTGCGTTGCCGAAATCAACTTTTACAGATTCACTGGACCACGCCTGCCGGGCGTAGGGGCACGGGGGCAAACCGTTGAAGTGGGTAGATGGCTTTTCAAGAACTTGGCGACTCCAGTTCTTGATTTCCGTGACTACATTCAATCGCCACAAAGGACTACCTACTTTTTCTTTCCGCCGGTTCCCCAATTTGCAGCCCCTTTTTTGCGGCATTTAACCAGAGCGCCGCTAGCGTAAGCCGAAGGCCACTTGGTGTATCGGCTCTTGACCTTGTAGTAGCATGCGTCCTTTTTTCCGCCTGTCTTTTTCTTAGCCACGACGTTTGCCCTTCTTCACTGTTGCCTTCTTGCGAGGCTTGGTTGACTTGTGTTTGCAGCCGCATCCACCTTTTTTGTGAGCCATCTAACACTTCCACCTTTTTCTTGCTTGCCGAAGACGACTGTTCGGGTCTTTGGCTGCCTTCGGAAACTTCTTCATCTGTCCAGCAGACCGTGCACAAAAAGACTTGCGTCGCTTTGCATCCTTGCTGCCCGGTTTAGCCTTGCCGGTTACCGCAGTCTTCAATTTGCTTCCGGGGTTTTGGCGACGGTACTTCGCTACACCCTTAGCGGTCATACCAGCGCCAGATTTGGTTGGGCGCTTGTCGCCAGACTTTTGGGTAAAGCCCTTCATTGAGCCTTTCTTTTTAGCCACCAGTTCCACCTTCCATTGCCGTGTTGTTAATAGCATTGTCGCCGCCCATCAAGGCTTTACTCATCTCCGCGTCTCTGCCAGCCCTTGTACCGCCCATAGCGACGTTTTCCCGAACGTACCTACGCTCGGTCACTGGTGGCTTGCCAGCCCCCTGTGCGCCGCCTCCGCCCATCTCAGCCATCTCCTGCATCGTTTCCATCTCTGCGAAATCTGCGATCTTCAAGATTTCAGCCAGTTCAGACATGTGCGAATACTTGGAAACAATTTCCATGTAGCGATCCATGTCTGGCACAATGCCGCGTTGCTGCAGTTGTTGCGACATTGGCATGACCACACCAGTCATAAGTTCGTTGATGACCTGCAGGCGTTCCTGCGGACTACGCGACTGCAGTGAGTATGGAGCAATGTCAATTGCATAATCCAAGAAATCGCCTTCGCGAATTTCTGGATCAAAGTCAACCTTGACCGAAAGGTCTGAGTTTGGAATGTCGCGGTAAACTCTAGTTGACGGTGCAGGGTCGTAGTAAATGTAATCAGCAATAGATTCAATTGCCTTACGCACAGCGTTGGTGGTGCGGGCTTGCATGTCGTCGATACGCACAGAAGCAGACTGACGGAGCAACGAGTCGTGCTTGCCGCTCTTTGCACTTGGGGCAAGGCCGCCAAGCGAGTCTAAGTTGCCGCCAAGGTACGAGAACATGTCCTTCAATTGAATCATGAAGGCCAAAGATGGGGAATCAACCCCACCAAACTTCATCTCTCGCGTTGCTTCCGGCCTGTCAGACATAACCGTTTCGCCGTCTGACGCGTTGACAATACGCCGACCGTCCTCTTCTGCACCGCCAGCAACCACAGTAAGCGTCTTTTGACGCTCTGCTTGGCGTCCCAACTTGCGGAACAGCCGGTTGACAAGTTCATGCAGGTCGACAAGTAGGCTCGCAGGCGACAACGGCATGATGTTGCCCGGCACGTCGCCCATTGAGAGCAGGTGGTACGGGCCAACCTCTGGACCCGCCCAATCAACCACCTGCAATGGCTCGTTGTTGTAAAAACCACCAGCGTGTTCGTCCGCTTGTACGGTTACAACTACGTTTTCGTACGGCAACCAAACGTCCCACAACTCGATTACAGGCATGTACTGCTCTGTACCGACTGATTCGCCGCCAGTTTGCAGCGTAGTAACGCGTTCGTCGCCCTGTTCGTTGGTAGTTTTGTACATTGGGTTAGGACTGATCGGCTTGTTGCCAAACAACTTCATGTCCATGACCATTTCGTACGGCAAAGTGTACCGATTGCCGCAAAATTGGACCTGATCCCAACGTTTTGCCGTCATATCGAAGCAGAAGTCTTCAAAATCAACGTTGTCGACAAACACTTGGCCAACATCGTGCATGAATCCATCAATTTCGCCTACACGGCCCGGTGTAAGGCCCACCTTGACTATGCCCAAACCAAACATTGAGTCCAAAACCCAACGCTGCAGCGTCTCTTCAAAGCCAATTTCATCAAGGGTGTGGTTAATTACCGCCTCAAAGTTGGCTGATTCCGCCTTTAAGTCGTTGTTTTTGGTACGAACGAGAACGTGTGGACGCGTTGCAGCCACCATGCGACGGTAAATGTTGATCGCCTGCTCAAGCAGGTTAATCGGCACCTTGTCTTCTGAACCCGCATCGCTGTAGTTTGCGCCGACATACTGTCGGATTGCACGCAACCGGTTCTCTCTAAACGGCTGCATCTTCCTACGGCTGTACATAATCGCCTCTGAAAGGCGATTCATCTTGTCGTTGTATTGTTTGTTTTGTTTAGCCATTACCAGTAGTCCACTCGCCTGCGTCTGGTTTCGTATTCACGTCGACGCCACGCTAGAGAACCTTCGGAAACGACCGTTTCTTTACCGCCTTGCTTGACCACCTTGCTTTTCATGCCAAGGTTCAGCAGGGCGTCTGCTGTTGGGCGGTCGCCGTGGTTTTCACGCGCACCGCTTGGGTCCATCGAAGAGTTCGTTTTTGAATGTTGAATCCAGCCGTGTGCTGTGTATACAATTTCCCTGCACTCGGAGAGTGCGTCCTTGCTTCGATTTAAAAACCGACCGTTAGCCAACGCGTCCCTGTACTCAGCGTACAACGCACGCTTGTTGTCTTTTGTAGGCCACCAACCCGGTATCCTGCTGCCACTACCTTTGCGTAGTTTAGCATCGTCTTCTTTGAAATAAAAGTTTCTATATCCAGATTCGATAACAGTATCGCCAAAATTCCTGCCGGGGCCGGGGGCTTCCCACACAATGTACGCTCCCTTGCCGTTGGCATCAGAAAACCAGCGTGCCAACGCAACAGCGATGCGGCCCAACTCCTCGGGCCTTGTTCGCGAATCTACAAACTCGGCCACCTTTTCACCGGTCTTGCAGTTGCCTATTGATATAACCGAGTTGCTACTACCAGTCCCAGTAGCAATATCAACACCCAACGCAAAAGGGCCATCTGTCGGTACTCGGCTTGCCGCTCCGGGGTCAAACCACAGGCGTAGCCGTCCTTTCGGTGCCGAGTGAAAGGCCATAACTGTACAACTTTCTTGATGAATTTGAACATCGCCCACCTTCATTGGAGGTTTGGCAAACTCGGCTATTTGCCGGGTTAGCATCTTTGAATCAAAGAATTGATAATCAGATCCAGCAAAATCAATGTCGAGTTCTTGCGCTATTTCCTGTGAGTGCGCACACCTCTTACACTCCGCGTCGTACCAAGGAGAGCGGATCTTTCCGCCCTGCTCGTACAACCCCTCGGCCTTCTCTGGGTGGAGCGACCAGTGCAACCCAAGTTGCTCGAATCCATCAGAATGGGCAATGTCGTAAAACGCGTTACTGGAGCCAGCAGGAGTCGAATTGAAAATCCGGCAACGCGTAGCGTCACGCGTCGAAGCCAACGCACGGTACGACGAATCGACCTCGAACGCAGCAAACTCATCCAGTCCAATAGCGGTCCTCCGGTCGCCGCGAGCGACATCCCCAGTAGTTGACTCACCATCAATGCTGCTTCCATTGTCCTCGTTGGTCAAACGCAACTTGGTACGGGTTATGTTCGGGATCAACCAGTTCGGCAAATGCTTGTGGATGAAATCAATCTTCCAAAACAACGCCTTGGGGTTCCCCGTCTTGTCCACATAATCCTCGTTCCGGCTCACCAGCAAGAAACTCTGCCCGTCCTTGAAGTGCCAAAACCACTCAAACACCGTCAGCAGCATCCACGAAGCACCCATATCCCGACTCTTCTTGATGACCAAATCCCGTCCATCAAGAATGCAGTCACGTATCTGGCGCATAGATTCGTCTTGAAACTTATATGTTATGAACGGCAACACCCCGTTTGCCTTCCGGGGGTCGTACGTCCAACCAAACATGTTGATGTAAAACAACAAATCCCGGCTGCACGCGATCCACAGTTCCTCGCGCACGCTGGGATTTTCAATAGCCTCGTCCAGCAACTCCGACCGATACGCAAGGTTCTTATCGTAATCCTTGGGCACCAAGTCGTAATACTCACCCACGCTTCAACCTCTCAATGACCGACAACACCTTCCTGCCGTCGTCCTTGTACTTCTGCTCAGCATCCAACTGACTACGACTCGGCAACAACTTGGTGTAAATCTGACCCCAGAACTGGGCCTCGTTCTGGTTGTTCCGCCTCGCCCAACACAACATCGACCACGCTTCGCTGCTCGGTGCCTGTTCGGGATGCACATCCTTCACCATCATGTGCTTCGCCACCCAGCCTACACACTCTGGGGTAGATGCCCCAGTCTCCGTAAACACACCACTCTCTACAACGCCCTCAAGTGCCGCCTCGCTGCCTTCCCCTAGAGAACGCCCCAGCAGTTCCCCCGCTGCCTTCTCATACGCCTCGTTCGGCTTCAGGCCCCCTGATTCGTATTCGTTTCGCTTGGCACAGAAGCGTGTCCAAACACCCTTGCGCACCAACTCTGCTCGTAAGGATCTCTTGTCCATGCCGTCAACTATAGTTTACGGTCCATAGGAACGCTAGAAAACCCGTGTAGATTTCTGGGGGGGGATAGCATAATACAAGAAACGACCCCCACCGAGTGGCAAAGTTATTTTGTGACAGCGCCGCAGGCTCCGGAGCCTGTTAGGGCCCTGTTAGGTGGCGGGGGGCGGTCCGGGCCTGTTCGGTCGATGTTCGGGTTGGGTGCTTGTTCGGTCGATGTTCGGGTTGGGTGGCCGTTCGGTATTTGTTCGGTTGGTTCGCGAACCAACAACTCTCCCTGTCCGTAGATGATCCCCCCCGGATATGGGCGGAGTGGCTACCCCCCGTGGGGGCGTAGCGTGGGGCGTATGGGCTTCCCTTATTCGTGGCCCAGTGGGGCGTATTTCCCCCCGTATGGCCGTGGGTAGCATCGGTAAAAATGTCTCTCCAGATCCCCGTGGCTGGGCTCTATGGCTTTCCATTGTTCGGTATGCCGTAGGGCCTTGGATGCTGGAAGCCATGACGCAAGGCGTGGGGGCTTCTCGTGGACGATTTCAGATTCTCGTTTTTTTTTCCACCCCCGATATTGACTCAATATCGCCGATTCTGAAATGAGCCACCCCCGATAGCGAGCCGATATGGGGGGTGCCATATCCCCCCCGAGAATTCGTTCAAGTATACGCTTGACAATGCCGAAATACATGGTATACTATGCTCACCGCTGGGCCGCATGACAGCGTGTACCACCGCCCCCCGGGGGCATGACAAGTCAATAGCCGGTTGGTTCGCGAACCAACCACCCACGCCCGC
>TARA_R100000655_G_scaffold12254_7_pt1 | contig 40639 bp, 40 predicted proteins | sample TARA_R100000655 | Tara Oceans TARA_R100000655 (sample SAMEA2622497) | marine metagenome | biome: marine biome (ENVO:00000447); feature: deep chlorophyll maximum layer (ENVO:xxxxxxxx); material: "saline water (ENVO:00002010), including plankton (ENVO:xxxxxxxx)" | depth 90 m
CTGGCTCTGTCTGATTTCCACTCACGCATTTCAGACCAGATCGCAGCCGGTAACGGCGCTGGAGTCAACTCGTTCCCTACCTTTAACGGCGATGTTAACTACTTCTCCAACGGTAGCCGTGACGGTGTGTTCCAGTTTGCTGCTCCTGCTGCACAAAACGACACCGTGTTTGGTCTGACCAAGCAAGGTGGCGCTGGCGGAGTTAACGGCTGGTTTAACCAGTACGGACAAATCTCCTCCTTTGCTACTGACGGTCGTTCGACTTTGCGTCAGGTGTATTACGCTGCTTCTCGCCAAGGTGCGATGGCAACGGGTCCTGTTGACTTGCTCCTCGGTGATGAGGCTTCATATCTCAACTACATCGACGATCTCGACGATCAGGTTCGCGTGATGAAGATCGAAGGCGACAAGGCACCCAAGGCTCTTCGCCAGGGTATTCCTTTCCTCGAGGCAGATTTCTTCCTCGAAGAGTCCATCGACCTTACCCAGTTCACCAATGGTGGAGCCAACAACGGCGTTGTGTACATGATCAAGAGCGATACTTGGCATATGTTCACTCTGGGCCACGATTCTGGCATGGAAACAAAGGGCGACTTCGCAATCCGAGGACCGTTCCGTATTCCTGAGCAGGATCTGTTCCGCTACGAGTATGTGCTCAACATGGGCTTGTACTGCGATCAGCTTCGTTCCAACGGTGTTGTCACCGGCGGCGCTACCCCATAAACTTTTAGAGTCTTAAGGAGACTTATCATGGCTATTACAACTGCTGCTGGTATTACCAGCACTACAGTTACCACGACTCAGCAAGCTCCTCTGGGGTTTGAACTGGTTGTTCCCAACGGAGACCAAGGTGAGCAGGTTTACGTTTACATCTTTAATGATGAAGCTTCGAACCCTCTCGCTGTCGGAATGTTGGCTCAGATCGACACAGACTATGTGCCGTATCACGCAATCATTTCGACTGGCCCCCACGCTGCCCAGAAGATCATCGGAGCCGCACAAACGGCTATTCCTGCTGGGTCTTATGGGTTCGTCCTCAAACGAGGTGTTGGCCTCGCTCAGGGAGACGGCAGCGTTGCCCAAGGCGAATCCATCGTAAGCCACTCAAGCGGCCAGGTAGATACGATGGCGGCTGGCGAAGAGCACCAGGTCATTGGCCTTGCTCTTGCCGCTGACGGCTCGGCTGGTGACACGTTTAGTGTGCTTCTCGACTGTCGCGGCTAATCCTGCCGAACTGTAGTAAACTTAGGAAGCACCCCCTTTCGGGGGGGTGCTTACCCTAATAGGAGTGTGTTGTGAACCTTAAAGACATCCGAGACGCTATTTTCTCTCAGGCTGACTGGGCTCCAACGCAATCCACCGACGCTAAAGACAGAGTCGACGCCTTTATCAATCGGGCCTACCTGCAAATGGCAGAAGAGGCCCCTTTCTTGTTTTTTGAGCAGACGATTCCGTTTGCCACAATGCCCGACATTACCGCAAGCGATGCTGTGCCAGACACCCTGGAAGTTGCGTCTACAGACCCTTTTGTGTTGTCTCGGACAGTAGCCGCAACAGCGGGGGGTGTTGCCTGGCGAACGGATGGGTATTGGAATGGCCGCATGATCGAGATTACCCGTGCTGATGGTACTCGATATCGACGACGCATCCGCGATGTTTGGACCGAACCCGGAGGGGGCTCTCCCCAACATCGGCTTTCTTTATACCAACCGTGGCCGAATCGAACCGACACCGGGCTTGAGTACAGGATTTACAACCAAGCGTACTACTTGCCCCAAGACGTTATTCAAGTCAATTCAGTGCGTTTGTATGACCAAAATCAGAACTGGCCTTTGCAGGTCGTTGGGCAATACGAAGCTGAGATGCTTTCTCTTAAGGACATGCCCAACCGGCAAGTTACTGGAATTCCACGTACAATTTTCCGAGATGGTCATTTTCAACTCGAAGCCCCCACCCTAGTCCCTACAGTGGCTCCCAAAGCGGGAGACGAAGTTGTCGATAATTGGGTTGGGCCTGACGCTGCGGGCCAATTTGAGTATGTGTATACCTATATTTGGGGATACAGAGATGGGGATATCGTAAACGGAACTCACGTCCAAAATCACAACCCAAAACATAGTCTAATTGCCGCTCAGGGAACTCCCGCTGCTCGACCCATCCCACGGTGGGAAAGCGCTCCGAGTCCTGTTGCTACAGGCACTACGACAAATGGTGGTCGTGGACTTTTAATTACGACTCCTGATCTGGACTTTATGGAAGGGTTTGGGCAAAACCCCGGCGGTGGCGCTAATGTCCGATACCAGCATGGTGGTTTAAGAAAACGGATTTACCGTAAACGAAAAACCTTAGACACTGCTACTCCGGGAAGTTTTACCCACACGGGAGCGGCGTACCCCGGCCAGTTTAATCAAGAACGGCCAGACGCTTTTTTTCTACTCGCTGATATTCCTGCGTATCAGACAACTTATCTAGATCAAGGACTTATTGTCCCCGACTACCGTCACCGTCTTCGAGAAGTTCATGGGTATCAATCCATTCGAATGAACCCCCGTCCCGACAGGCGGTACGAAGTAGAAGTTCGGTGTACCAGACGTCCTAAAATTTTAGAAGATGACCAAGACGTTCCAGTCATCCACAAAGATGGCATGACTTGTCTATTGCAGAAATCTATTGCACTGCTTTATGAGGCCCAAGGCGACATTAATCTCGCTGACCGGGCCCTGGGCAGATACCAAGAAGCGTTATTTACTCTCACCAAAAGGTACGGAGATCTACGATATCCGGCCACCCCACTCAAACGACGTCCAGCGCGTGCTTCTTATGTCCTCGACGGACTGGAGCCATTCCGGCGTTGGTACACCCTTCCATAGGAAATCTAATGGCTATCGACACCCCAATTATTGCAGGCGAAGTTTACGTTAGTGAATTCAACGGAGCGCCCGAAGAGATCGTCTGCGTTGCAACCGCAATTGTCCAAGGCAAAAAGTACGGCCTCTTTCGTCGAGTCAACATGGCTTTTGATCGGTTTGAAGAAAACTCTGACGATATGGTCGGATGGGATCTTAAAGAAAAAAAGAAGGCTCCGTCTACCGTCGCTAAAAAACCAGGACGTCCTAAGAAATCACAAGTCGTAGCTGTCGCTAAGTAGGAGCAGCCATGGCGTACACCGGAAACCGCGCAAGACGTGGGCCCCTCCTGATCCGAGCCGAATCTGGGAAGCTACTGCTCCCCCAGGATATTGGTTCCAAGATCGAGAATATGTATCTCACGAAGGAAGGAACGCTCCGGTCTATCTGGGGTCCTGCTCCATACGTCCCCCATTACGGCAATGTCGTCAATTCGGTGTACCCCCACTATGGGACGATGTATGGGATCTTCCACGCCCGACTGGGCAATGAGGGAAGCCGGGAGGTTCTCCTAGCCCAATGGAATAATGCTGTTTACGTCTTTGAGGGCTGGAATGCGAGGGCGGGAAATGCGTGGAGAGCCCTTGCTGGGCCATCCGCCAGTTCTCCAGATCTTGAAGTAGAGATCTTAGCAGATAATCGAGCAAGGTTTCCGCCGCAGTGGGAGGTTACTCCGCAGGGGATTGTAATTATTCCAAAAGGAGAAAATGCCCGTCCTCTCTTTTACGATGGAAATATCATTTTGCCCCTTGGGTATGACTCTGTCCCCGGCACCCCAACAGGTTGGGGGCCTAAGTCAGGAGGCGAAAACTATTACTACCATACAGGTACAGGAGCAAAGCTGGGTAATTCATCTTCCGGAAACGATGCTCCCATTGGCCTTACTGTCGGGAAATTACCGACAGAATTTGGAGAAGGTCGAGTAGGAACAATCGAATTGGGAGATAACAACACCACCGCTCTTTCTGAGGGAGAAGCTACGGGTCGTGTTTCCCAAGGGCGGTACAGAGCAGCAGCCCAGCTAATAGATATTTGGGGTAATCTCTCCCCGATTTCAGGACGTAGTATAGATCTTATTGTTCCAAGAACAGGTAATGTGTTCGAGCCTGAAAAATGCCTTCCTCAACTTCTTTGGGATTCCTTACCTATTGGATCAAACGGAACTGTTGGAAGATCTGTTTTACGGACAAAAGACCTCGAAAACGCAGATACTCAAGATCTTTTTGAGCTTCCCCCAAATAGCGCAGAGGGTGTTTTAGCCTTTGCGACAATTCCGGATAATGTCTCTCAGATGTACCCGGACAACTGTCCCGATAGTTGGCTAATCACAAAACCCGCTACTCCCGTTCCAGTTACCCCGTTCAAGTTGTATAAAACAGCCTTCGGTCGAGGATGGGCAGCGAACTTCCAAGGAGATCCCGGTCGTTTGCACCCCACAATGCCTGGTCGGTTTGGGACTTTCTTAGAAGGCAAAGAGATCTACCCTGACCCTCGGGGGGCTGAGATTACTGGGCTGTACCCAATGCCTGGTGGGCTTCTGACTTTCACAGAAACTACGACGTTCTTGGTCGCATTCAATGACTATGCTCGGGACGAGTTCTTTGTACAGACAATCCACCCTACTATTGGGTGTGTTGCTCCTTCTTCTATCGCTGTAATGCCAGATGGAATGATTATTTGGTTAAGCCAGGACGGCTTCTACGGAATGAAAGACAACCAAATTAGTCCCGTATCCGATTCCATTGAGTATCAACTCCGACGAATTAACCGGGCTCGAATGGTTCAAGCTTGCGCTGCTTACGATGTCCACGAGAAGAAATACCGTTGCTGGCTTCCGATGGAAGCGTCGAAAGAAAACAACGTATGCTGGGAGTTCGACGGTGCGGGCTGGACTCAAAGAACAGACACTAAAGCGGCCGATGTTTGTGTGACCCAAGATCATCGGGCATACATGCTTGTTTCAGGCAAGTCAACCAAACTGGGTGGTGGACTTAATCCGAGTCCCGTAGACGTTTCAGGTGTTTGGTTGCTGGACCATCAAGTCCGAACTTTTACTCCAATTGCTAGATCGGCAATTATAGAAACTTGTTGGATCGGCGGTCCCGACACTGACGGACGAGCTTCTCCTAAGACTGTGTATTTGTGGCTCCGGGAAACCACCAAAGAAGAAGACGGTCTTCCCGGCTTAGGGCCTGGGCCTGCTGATCGTGGAATCCTTTCTGTTACAGTAGAGCGGGATTGGCGCACCGATACAAAGTACGCCACAACCGTAAAGTTGTATCCGACTGATGACGAGCCTCCCTTCTGGGGCATAACTACTTATGGGGGCACAACGGCTGGCGGGAATACCGCTCGTTGGGATCGGCGGCGCCCATACCATACACGAGCAGACATTTTCTTGCCCTCCTGCGAGACGTTTCGTCTTAGAATTCAATATGTAGGAGATTGGGAGTTTCTTGGACTTTCCGTAGATGAAGTCAGCCGAGACGACACTTTCAGGAGCTATCCGAAATGAGTTGGAAATTTCCGAAGCATCCCCTCAAGGACAACAGAGTTCCTGACGCCGATGAGATGAACGAGAACTTTCTTGCTTCGGGCCAAGAGCTTGTAGGTCGCCTCAACGAACACAACTTCAAAGCAAACACGTTTACTCAAGCTAATGTTTCTACCAGAGCGGCATTTGTCTGGCATGTAGGAGTGGGGATAGACGGTCCTGGAGGAGCGGGAAACCAGGATAGAAACTATATTCCATACTCGTTTGGGCCTTCTGGCTATAACGCCCACGACGACACAAAGACCCATTTTTTAGTTTTTGCAGAAACCCAGAGTTGGCAAGAAGTATCAGATTCTGTTCTCGAGTTTAGTTCTTCGAGTTGTCTTGCTCAGATTCATGCGTCTGCCCAAATCTGGGTAGATGGGGGGATTAGCACTCTCGGTCCCGGTTCTGGATTTAGGACTACTGATTTTTTCGAACCATGCCAACCTCAAATGGCAATTAAGGTAGACGGAGTAGTTATCCCAGAAACAATCACTGGTGGGGTGGAGACATCGCAAGACGAATACCTGGGAATTCGGCCAAAGCAATTTGCTATGCCGGGTTTAACTTCTGTTGTGCTCCCCCTCCCCCCCGGCCCTCACCGGATCGCAATTGTAGTTCGTTCTGCGGGAGTCCCAAAAGGGCGGGCATTTCGGGTTGCAGCCAATGAATTAATTTGTCTTGAAATGAGGGTTTAAAATGGCCGAGCTTACTTATGATAGTTTGGATCCGGGAGAGGAACTTACGGGCGCTTCTCTCACTACTCGATTCGCGTCGATAACTACTGTTATCAATGATTTAGATCCTCTAACTTTTTCTCCCGGCGCTCTTAACGAAGCCCACATTCCCAGCCTAGTCCAGGCCAAAGCAACCATCAGTCGACTGGGCACAGTACAGTACGACAATAACTCCACAGGTTCTCGGCACTATCCCCAGCCTCTCGATGGGACAGATACGAGTGGGGTGTTTGATGTCATTAATATTGGCGGAAATTTGGAGGTAGATCTTGGAGTTCTTCAAATTCCAGGAGGTACGGTTGGAGGAGTCCTTGCTACTGTTGACATTACTATGGTTCGGTTGGAGGTAAAATCGGGCGGGAGTTATACTTCCCCACAAACTCACAATCCCCTGATGTGGGTGGCTTTTAGGCTTGAGCACTCCGTCAACGGAAGTTCTTGGACGACCATCCCCAAGACCCAAAGGGTGGTCCATGACGGGTCTCCGATTGATTATAACCCAGACTCCCCCAAGAACCTCCTCAATCAGACTTACAGTACGGAACAAAATTCCAGAGTAGGAATTACTACTTTAATTACTGCGGCTGATGCTCCGAGCGGTCTTCGCTACGTTCGCGCTGTCGTCTCTGTCTTTGGCAGCGCGAATCCGGCAACGGTACGGGTAACACTCGGGGATTCGCACCTTACGGCAATTTCTCTTCGATCTTCTTTGGGCTAATTATGAGTGATATTACCCTACCCCACCCCACGTTTACTGATGGAAACACACTGGTAGCAGACGATGTGTGGGAGAACTTATATACGACTGAGAATACTCCCAATTCCTTTGAAGTAATTAACGGAGGTCTTGAAGCCGCAAATGTTGTCGCTCCGATAACTAATTCTTTAATAACCGAAACAATTCGACCTGGATCCCTCTCTGGGGGAAAGGGTGTTGGGGCGACTGCCAACCTCGACTATTTTGAAAACGCTTTCGGGGACTGGGTAAGCAACCCAAATTCGGACGCTACTGGGGATATTGATTCCTTTTACCAACCAATTCCAGGAGCGGCTGTTAGTTTCTACCTGCCTTACGCTGCCGATTCTTTGTTTCTTTTCTGGAGGATAAAGTCAATTACCCTACAAGCTGCGCCTGACGGGGAACACGTAAGTGTGATTCGGTTGTTTGTAGACAACACTCGAATCGACGCTGTTTATCAGGAGCTTCCTAAATACATCGCTCCCCTTCTGGGAGGAGGATTAGTAGGGCGAGAGTGGGCAGGGCACTACTTAAAAACTTCTGGACTCTCGAAAGGGTGGCACTCTGCTTCGCTAAGGATTGCAGTAGACATGAAAAACACATCACACGTCCGAGTCCAAGTTCGGAATTTTAATTATGTATACTTCCGATAGAGGAAATGAAAATGGCGACTAGCTACAGCATGGGGAAACGCGCACAAGACCAAGCGTTTCGAAAAGCTTCTTCATTATTAGCGGCAGGCGGCCCTTCTGCGAGTAGTTCTGCCGCGAAGAGAAGACAGTATGCTGGAGAAGCTCGAGATGCCGCAGGACGTGAACTTGGATCTGTTGCAGGCGCTGTGGCCCAAACACAACTGACAGATCCCCGTACAGGCGCTCCTGGACAGCAAACTCCAGCAGACATTGCCCGCCAACAAGCTGAATTTGCCCAAGCAGCGCAGGGTGCTGCGGCTGACCGAGTAACAGCAGAGAATCAGGCAATGATGGAGCAAGCCCGAAAAACAGTGGCTCAAGAAATGGCAGAAAGGAGAGCCAGGAGAGCAAGGGCTCTCGCTATTGGCGCTTCTCTTGCTCTTCCCGCTCTTGGGCCTGTTTCTGGTGCTCTTGGCGCTGCTGCGGCCAAAGCGGCCGAAGGCTCTTTTAAACGAAATCTTATGTCTGGTGCCTCGCAATACCTTAGTTCTCTGCAATCTCAATATGGCGGCGGCGGTAACAGTAGCGGCGCAAGCAATGGAGAATCCTAATGGCTGAACGAGACCTTCTCCCACAAGCTTTAAATTCATTCGGACCTCAAATCACCGGAGATATTGAGGATCTGTACGGGCTTCGCTCTGAAGAATTTCTCAGGGGAATTGCCCCAGATGTCGCTAATCGAATCTACGGGCCTCGGACTCGTATTTCTCCGCAAGCAGCAGCCGAACTTAAGGTAGACCTGGCTAAGACTTACAAAGACCTGGCTAAGGTTTCTCAAGATGGCAGCACTGCTTCTGCCTCAGATCGAGTAAAGCTGGCAATAGCGGCCCTCCAAGCCGGGGCAAAGACAGAGGCCGCTAGCATTACCGCCCGTGCCGGCATTACTCGGATGGAAATGTCGGGTCAGTTTAACTTGGCTCTCGAGAACCTTAAGCAGGCAGACGACGCCTTGGGCTCTTTGGGTCCGATCAGTACTGCTGATCGTGATGATGCCGCCCGTGTCGCTAATGCTGTGTCGGGCACAGCCTTGCTACAAGAACTCCCCCGAGCAGACTTGTTTGAAGTCGGTGCTGCTGGGACACAAGCTGGGCAAGATGCTGGCCTTCAAGCAGCGCAGGACGCAGCATATAATCAGATGCGTCAGATAATCGCAGAAGACCCTGATCCAGAACGGGTTGCTCGGATCACAGCACAGGTTGCGACGACGATGGGCACTACTCCCGAACGCGTCAAAAACATGATGGTTAGGAAAGCCGGAGCCAGAGGTGACCGTGCTGAGAATGTGATGGTAACCGAAGCTTACGAGGGGGAAGCAAGCACGTCTGCTATGGAAGCTCTTGCTCGTTATGAGCGCAGTACCCTAGACGCGCAATCTGCACTCCAAGCAGGGGCGAGAAAACCTGGGGGTACTGGCGCACAGTCTTTCCTAAACATCGGCCTGGCCGCACTCGAACCAGGCCCAGCCGGTGTGCAGGTCGATAATGACACACTTCGTTCTTTGGGCGTTACCGCAGAACAACTCCAAGACCCTAACGCGACAAACGACATCCAATCCGCTGCTCAAGCACAGATCGAAAATCTGTTTACTGCAATTGATGATGGCGCTGCTGCAACCCCCTACATGCAGCAGAAGGTCGACGCAATCAAAGAAAGCGCTCGAATCGAGGGCTCGGAGTTTCGAGAATTTTTAAAGCAGTCTGGTTTGGACCCTGACAGCCCCGCTGCTGTCGATGTCGGGTTTCAGCTTTTAGAAGATGAATACGCAGAAGTTCGCAAGTATGAGACTCGTCAGGCAAAGATGCAGGCAAACGTCGCACGCAGACAACGCCGTCTACAGCGAGCAGCCCAGCGCCAACGGGACGCTGAAGGAGAACTGGCCGCTGGAACTGTGCAAGCGGGTCCGGATCCCATGATGCCCATCGACCAAGAATTGGAGATGATGGAGCAACAAGCTCTTCAGCGTCAAGGACAAACCGCCCCAGCAGCCGAAGCTCCAGCAGCCGAAGCCCCCGCAGCCCCCGATCCAGAAGAAGCAGATCTTGTACAGCGTGGACTAATCCTCGAAGGGACCAAGATTATCCCACTGGGAAAATTAGAAGGCGACAACACATACGAGTATGCGTTCGATGCTGCTACAAATGAGTTTATTGGTTATCAGCCCGGACAAGATCCTCAGACAGGCAATCGGTTTAGCCTTGAGACATTTGCTGAAGGAGGAACTAATCCTCGCCTTGTAAGCTCTTTAGCAAACGCCGCCGCTTCTCGAGTTGCAGAAGCTCAAGGACCGGCTCCCCAAGAAGCTCCAACACAAGAGGCTCAGGGCGCTGATCCCGCTGTCCAGCGTGAAGGAATTGGAGTCCGTAGGTCACAAACGGAGAACATGCAGACGATTGAAAAGCGTCTTCGCGCTGCCGCTCGAGCAGCAAGAAAACGTGGTAACGAGGAGTCCGCAAATAATCTTGAGGAAGAAGCCGACAGGTATCTAACCTTGGAATCGGGCGTTGTTTACCGAGACGAAGAAGCACGGGCCCAGGGCGTAGGAACTGGGTTCGAACAAGAAGAAGCGCTTCCCGGTGATGAGCGATTTTCGATAGGGGCCATTCCAGAGGATGTGGACCAATACGAGGTGCCAGAAGAGAAGCAAACATTAGAAGATTTGATTCCAGAAGATCAGCCTTCTCAGCCGATACAAACACGTCTTCGGCCCCAACCTTTAGAGCCAATCGAAAATCTACTTCGTACAGAAGAAGAAAAAGCAGAAATGGAAGAAGCAAATCCTCCGGAGTTTGAGGGGCAGCCTGGAACGGAGCCTACTCTTTCTCAGTTTGAAAGATCTAGGTCTCTCATGGGACTCCCAGCAGGATTTATTCCGCAAACAAATAAACCCGCTTCTGCTGGAAATACGGGCTCTTTGCAAGAAGCAGCAGCTAAACGGCTCGAAGAAATGAAAAAACGCAAAGAACAATCTTCGGCAGGGGCCGCCCAGTAATGGCAGATCCGCAGGACTATCAGCTAGGGTTTACAACCTCGGGCCTCCCTTTCTTGGAAGGGAAGAAGGGTGAGAGCGTCCAGGCATTGACTCCTACGCAAGCAAGGAAACGGCTAAACGAGCTTTTACTACAACAGGGCGACACACCCAACACTACTCGTCCTGCTCCTCGCCCTCGCACAGGCCCACAGCTTCCTGTGACTCCTGCGGTTTCTGCCCCTCCGGTACAACCCGTACAACCTGCACAACCTGCACAACCCGTACAGCCTGTTCCCGAGGCTCTCCAAGAGCCTATAGAAGCTGTGCGGCAACGATTACCAGGACGCTTAATCGGTTCTCTTCCTGGACTACAAGGATCTCCAGCCGCTTCCCTTCTTCTCCAACAATCCGGGCTCACCGACCGTAAACGGCCTGCCGGACCAATTATCCCAGAAGAAGAGATGGAAAGAGCCCTTGAGGGTGTTGAGGGCGCAGAAGACTTGTCCGAAGCTGGCCGACGCTTTGAGTATTATCAAAGGACACGGACTCCTCCGCAAGGCTGGAACCCCACCCCTGCTGAGACCGGCTCTCTTCTCCGAGAAGGGCTGGTGACGGATGCAGACCTAAAGGGGCAGGGGAATCGGCAGATTATTTGGGATGCTCTCCGAGCACAGCAGACCGGCCCGCTGCAAGTTGCCGCCCGCCTTCGGGCCTTAAATGTCGTACAGCAAGAAGCGGTAGCTCCAGGGGAAAGAGCAGTCCGGCAGCGTCTATACAAGAGAGGATTAGCCTTTTCAGAACTGGGCTCTTCGCTTGATTGGTACGGCAATCTCGCAAAGCTTGAAGATGAGTATTACACCTACTTGGGCGAAGAACGGATAGAGGAAGGAAAGGGTCCAATTGAAGACGCCTCTCCTGAAGAGCAAGAAGAGTTTAAACGAACGGTCGCATTCCGCGCAGCCCAGACACTCCAGAGCATTGCTTCTGCTTCTGGGCTTTCTGTTTCCGATGTAAACAACCCCGAGATTCAAAAGAACATTGAATGGTGGTGGGCTGGACTCGAACCGTACAGGGCCATTTTTTCTCCGGTGACTTTCTTTGAGCCGTCGCCCGGAGGAGGTCTTGCCGTTTCTCCTGAAGAAGCGGTTTACAATATAGGAGAACCTCGGTACATCCCCCAGGCCCAAGAAGCGTACGGATCTTTACAGAAGTTCGCTATGTTTGCTTCCTTAGTCGGAACTCCTGTCGCTGCCATGATGGAGTCTGGCGAAAGTTGGAGAGATGATCAAACGATTGCAGCTATTCGAGAAGGGCGTGCTGACCCGTTCGATCACCTCGATAAGTTTGGCTACCTGCTCACAGGAGACGAGGACAGCAGATTCAACAAAGTTTTGGGCACATCGCTCTTAACCGTAGGTCTTTTGCTTGAGCCCGAACCCTTTACTGCACTCTTGTCTGTTCCAGCCGCAGGAAGAAAAGCGATAGCTTACGCTATGCGGAAAAGAAACCTGACCCGCCCCGAACGAGTGCTTAGTCGAGAATTGACAAAGCTAAGGGAGGGAAGAGTAACTGAACAACAATTCCTCGAAAATGTCCGAGAGGCCGGAGAACCCGCTCTTGCGGATTTTCTCAGTACAATGGGACAACAATCCCTCGGTGTAATGGGATCAAATCGTACGGCTTTTGCCAAATTTAATAGATATATTGAAGGGTTAGAGCAAAAAGCAGTAGAGTCCCAAAGAAAATTGGTAGAGCTTTCGGGAGAATCTGCGTCTGCGAGCCAGCGAGCGTCTGTGGCACAAGCCCAACTTCAAGCTCTAGAAGACGCCGAAAACCTCGCGATGGCAACGATGGTGAGGGAAAGAGCGCTCCTTGATGCGACTCTTGGGCTTCGAGGATTGACCCCGGAAGAAGCGGCACGCGTTGTTGATCCCAAGGATCTTAAACGATCTAAATACACTGCGGATTCTCGGTACCGAGATATCACAGAACGTCGAGGAAGGGCACTCGAACGTGAAGCAAACAAAGCACAGAAACAATATGACGCAGGTCTTCGAAGCTTAAATCGCGAAAATCAACAAGTGGGTAGAGCCCTTCAAGATATCCTGGGCACTGAAGTTCCGGCTGCTGGCCGAACATCAACAGGCCGAGTCTCAGCCCGTTGGTATCCAGTTGTGACTACCGACTCTGCTGGCGCTGTTCGAATTGCGGATAGCGTACCTACAGTCACGGGCGCGGATATTGTTGCAGTTTGGGATAATACTGCGGGCAAATGGATAGAACCCACTGGGATTAATCCCAATCGAGTTTACGGAGGAAAACGGGGGGGACCACTTCAAATTGAAAACATCTCAGCAGGCCCAAGCAGCCAACGAAGGCGTCCGGCTGGATCTGCATCTCTCCCCGAAGCCTCGAATCGAAAATACGATCTTTGGTTTGATGTTGTTGACGGCTCGGGCAATCGGTTTCGAGTCCGGCATCCCGTCTCTCGGTCAAGTTGGGGCCGCCGCGCAGACGCCCGAAAACTACAAAGAGAAGGGTTTGGAATTGACGTTAGACAAGCCCAGGCTTTGAACAACGCATCACGCCTTCGGGCCGAAAAGCTTAAGGAGTTTGGACCTATCGCCGCTGCCCGCGACATCGCTGTGTCTAGACGAAAAGCATTCATGGTTGCTGTAGACGAAGCTGAAAAGGGGACGACGGCTGCTTCTCGAATCAGAGCTTGGCGTAACTCACGGAATAGGTACGAGTCAGCAAGCCGAACCCGGAAAGAAGCCGCTAAGAAAGCCGGAAAAGCGGCCAGAGAAAAGACTAGTGCAGCTTCTCGAATCAGAACTCAAGTGATCAAGTTTGCAGAAAGAGAAGCGGATATTGCGGCCTCAAAGGCTCAAAGAGAAGTGTTGGGCGAAATTAGCGGTAAGGTTGAGCAAGGGCTGGGGGATCTTCAAAAGATCTTAAAAGAACGTACTGGCGGAATCTTAGGGGCTACATTCCGGCGTGGCCTCAACGATATTATTGATTACCAAAAGCTGCGTCCTGAAGAAGTTCGAGAAGCTGTCCAAAACATCGTCACGAAGAAAATCAAAGACACTAAGGATGGTGGAGGCGTTATCCGGTCGGATGGCTTTAAGTCAGGGCTAGAGATGCAATACATGCAGGCTCCGAACGCAACTCGGGAGACAGCAGAGCAGGCTCTCGAACTTCTCAAGGGCAGGAGTCCTGTAGCTAAGAAAGTCTTAGATGCTGCCGAAGAAGGCAAACGTGTGTCCCTAACAGGGGAGGAGATTGCAGACCTTCAGCAAGCAACATCTGAGTGGGTCTCTAAGACTTGGAAAATGCGCCAGAACTCAGGCCCCCTAAGTTACGGGAGCGCGTTGCAGAGAGAGCGTGATTACTATGCTCGCCTTCCCGCAACATCACTTAAACAGAGCGTAGGAAATTGGTTTAGGAGAAGGGCGACCAAGAAAGTCAAAGATCCAGTGACCGCTGCCCGCGCTCTTAAGATGCGGCAGTTAGGCGTTACTGATGAAGAGATCGCGGACGTTTACATTGCGGCTTCGAACCTTTACGACTTGGGCATGGACGAACTTCTCGCGGCTACTAACTTTGGAAAAATGGGCCCTGAGAACGCCACACAAAACATGATCAAGCTGATGGACAATGAGGAAAGACTTGTCCTAAGAACTACTGAAAGCCGTCTTACTCCCGAATCTCTTGTATCCGAAGAGACCCAAAAGCTCGACGACCTCCTCGGGCTCGACTCGCGTTTTATAGGTGCTAAGGCTTCTCTTCTGGACGACCTTCGCGTTGTGCCCCTTCGAGGGTTGAGTGATAAAGCTTTTTATGAAAAGAGGCTTAAGCTCGCAGAAAGCTTAGGCGTTCCAGTAGATGAAATTGATCCAGCACTTGTTCACCGAGCATTAGATGAGGCCGCAAATGACCAGAGCACTCGTGCTCTCGAAACTATCGCATTCGCTTTCTACCCCCCGGCGATCAACGTAGAACAGGGGACCGGCGCAAAACTTACTTACGCTGCGCTTGAGATCCTACGAGGGAAAAGAGCGGCGGACGGCACATTCAAAGGGGGCGCTAAGACTTTCCGAGAGTTCTCGACTCGAATGATTGAAGCCACTCGAAGGATTACGGGAGGAGCAGACGATAGCGCCCGTGCTTACGCGATGGCATCTACAGGATTTACTGGGGCTGCTGTTACTGGTTACGCTAAGACTTTAGCAGCACGAGTTACTTATGCGCCGATTACCCCAGACCAGGCGGTTGCTCTAAATAGACTTTTAGTGGGCAATCCCACAACCGTAGTAGATTCGTCCAAAAAGGGATACGCGGCATATGCTTTGACCGGAAAGCAAATTGATGAAGGCATCGAAGCTCTTGCCCAGCTTGGGGTTCCCCTTACCGAACGGGGAGTTAAGCTGTGGTTTAAAGATGGAAGGATAAAGGGCGAAGTCGCAGAGACTGTAAAAGAGTTGGTTCGAGTCGGAAGTGACCCTTCTGCTAACCCATACATGATTCGCGGGTTGTTGGATCAATTAGACTCCCTTACTCAAGGCGCCACGAAGAAGCTCACGGGCTTTAATCCACTAAAACCTGAGATGAATTTAGCGGAAGCGGCGTTTATGAAGACCCAGAACTCTTGGGATTTTCTAAACTCCGCGTGGAGAACGTCACTCACTACGGGCATTTTGTACCCAAACCCCGCTTACTGGGCCAACAACGTTATGGGAGATTTCTCCCAAATGTGGTTCGAGACGGGGCTAACGACTGCGGCTCGCTTGTCTTTTAACAACTTCGCCAACAACATCCCGGTTTGGGGACGAGGGCTTGCAGAACGACAAGCCCAGATGCAGGCTTGGGCAGCGAAAAAAGGGGCTGACGCTCTTCCTTCTCCTCTCGAAGTTACCGTGAATCCCTACCTGGGCAAACTCCTCAAGGGTGATGACTTCGTAGTAGTTGCCCGAGATGGTACTCGTATCCGAGGCTCAGACTTGATGCGAGAGGCCATCGAAGATGGAATCTACGCAACCCAAGTCAATCAGGAGTTGTTCACTCTCTTTAAAAAAGAGCTTGAGAAAAACGGGTGGTCTAAGACTTGGAAAGAAAGCTTTGGAGCAGCCGTAAAGGGCGATGCTCGAATTACGCAGCTTATTGCAGATCACGCAAACTTAGTCCAACAGCGGCAGAGAATGGCTCTGTATGCAGACTTTCGAATGAAAGGCCTGTCTCGAATAGAGGCCAGACGCCGGACTCTTGACGCGCTGTATGATTGGAAAGACGGGGTATCTGCTCTTGAAATCAACACGTTTGTCCGACTTTCTCCTTTTTACCGATTCTGGAGACTGGGCTTACGGCAGATGTCCGGCGCTTTCTTAGAGCCTGTGACTAAGCCGATTACAACTCAGCTTCTTAAGTCCCTAAAAGGGCAAACCAAAGCTGCTCGGACTAAGCAGCAAATCCTGCTGTTTGGTGGAATGCCCGAAATCTTTGGGTATGGCGACATGAGTAATGCAGACTCTGAAGCTAGTATCATGGCTGATTTCTATGCGTTCAAATACCCGAATTACCTGGATAGCAAGGTTATCGGTACGTTCTCGGCAATGCCGTCTGACAAGAACTGGAGAGACTGGTACATCCGAGAGACTGGCGTAAACTACGATTCTATCGCTCGTGTTCTTCCTACAGCAACGATCTTAGACCTTGCTTCACTGATGAGCAGTACTTTCCAAGGGCTCTACCACATAGGCACAAAAGTTACAGGCAAAGAGCCTTTCGGAAAAGCCCCACCGAATTGGGCATCGCAAGCTACTGAACCCTGGGTTCAGCAACTCAGTCCTCCAATCCAACAGGCTACTCGATCTGTCTTAGCTGGAGCAGGGGTGCCTACAGAATACTATTCAAGTAACGGACAGATTAAACTGAGCTTAGGCGCACAAGAAGTTGTACTTGGTATTGATAAAGTCCTGGGTGGCATTCCGCTTACAAACGGACTGTTTGGGCTTCCTATTTCAGACGAGCCCGATCCCAATTCGGGCAAGTACACAATGAATAAGTACGCATACCTTATGTTAGAACTTCTTACTGCTCCTACAGGAGGTCTCCTGACTCAGACTCCTCGGTATATCAAAGCAGCGAAAAACCCAGCTTGGGAAGATAGTTGGCAAGAGGGCGTACAGTGGATGCTGCAATCCCTATTCCGTGTAGGAGCACCAACTCCATACTCGGGCAAGAAGGGATTAGAAATGGCGATGAGAAAGGTGGACCGTGCGTTCTCTGAAAGAGAAACCGCAGACGTCTTCAAACAGTTTGAGGATCCTCGCGATCCAAATTTGAGATAATCGTCTCGACAGGTTCGATATAAGATAGTAAGATTTCAACAACTTCTGTGAAGAACAGAAGTCCTCACTGAAGATAGTTAGAGAAGACTCTAAATAGGAGAGTAAAAATGCCAGTCATGAAGCAGAAGTCCATCCAGCCTGCTACAAACGTCCCGTACTCTGAGGGAATCCTCGTTACCAACGACACACCCAATACTATTCCTGCCGGACGTATGGTGACCTTCCAACGTACCGTAGGAACCACGGCCACGTCTGGAGCCACGCTGACTGTCGAGCTTGCTGACGCTTCGTCTGCGGCTCGGTCCAAGAACCCACTTCTTGTTACTAAACACGCGATTCCTTCCGGAAAACGCGGTGTTTGTCTGCCCTGGTCGATGCTTACTGGCCTCGACACCTCGGCTCTTGCCGTTGGCGCTAATGTTTATCTCTCCGCAGCCGCAAACTTGGGCGCTCCCAAACTCACTGCGGGCGCTGTCGGCGGTGGAGCAGATCGAATCATCGGAGTAGTATTCGAGTCTCATGCAACTACAGGCCGTATCTTCTGTTGTCCGACCCTAATGGCTGGTCAGAACTAATAGAGGTGCCTAATGGCTGGACCAGTAAACAGAAAAACCTGGATACGAATTTCAGGCTCTCGGACTGGGGATGGTGAGATTTCTCTCGCCAACGTCCCCATCCGGGGCTGGATTCGACGTGCTCGAGCAGCGGGAACGGGTAACCTCACCTTGTCTATTGGGGAGGCCTCTTCCCCTGGTACTTTCGGAACTGTCCTTGCCTATGGTTCGACAGCAACTCCAATTGACCAAGAAGAAGATCCTGGAATTTTCTATCAAGTAGATCCCACTGCAACTGCTGGTAGTGTCGGCACTCTATATGCTGATGTGACGACGAGCAGCGCAGGAAGTGCGATCAATATCCAACTCGACATCGAGCCCGCTAACTAGGGGGCTCAATGGCTGAGATCTCAGGCTCAAGCTACCGATCTCGGGCAGAGGAGCGCATGCGGGAGAACGCTCGCAATGCGACCGCTCGTCTTGTGGAACAACGGAAAGAAGAAGAAGAAGAAGAGCGTCAGCGTAGAGAGCGGGCAATTCAGGAGCGACAAGAAAGGCGGCGCATTCGGTTGTCGCAAGATTTCTCTGAACCAGGCGTATTAGAAGCAAAGCTCCAACAGCAAGCCGAACAGTCGGGCCCAGAACGATCAAGGGTTCGACAAGAGCAACGCCTTAGAGAACTTCGCCAATCCCCAAGAGAACGGGGCATGGCCTCTTCCGCAGAGTCTGAAGAAATAAAAGGGTTGATAGAGTCGATTGGCCGCACCCCTCCCGTCCTTCTTCCAGGCGAGCGTATGTTGAAAGAAGCAAAAGAAGATTTTGGCAACCGTTTTCACCCCCTGCCTCCTCCAGCAACGTCTGTTGGAGAATTCCTCACTCTGCCTATAGCTTTTGCTTTCAACCAGTATGAGCTAAACAAGAAGGCTATTGAACACGGGGATAAACCTTACGAAGACCAAATTCGAGAGACGATCTTTGGGTCGGGCAGAGAAGAATACGGCCACCCCGAACCTGGAACTTCGATCAAGGGATTGCTTAAAAAACCGCCTCATCCAACTTTCCGGCGAGAATACGTTAATGCGTACAACGAATTCTCCAATCAAATTCGAGAGGGTCAGTTTATTCCCCGAGGCGTAGATGTACGAGAATTTGATGTAGCCCTCGACGAAGCGGAGCAAGCCCTCTTGGCTAAACTAGACCGCCGGGCACAAGGCTTATACTATACGTTTGTACTGGGGGGAAATCCGACAAGGCGATACATACCAGCACAAGAAATGTTGGATGCATACAGCAATGGCCGTCCTGACGAATTCAACAAGTTTGTCCGAGAATTAGCTCGAATTCAAGCCCGCAGACAGGCAAAAGCTGACTTCTATCAAGTATTTGGCGCCCAAGAGGATGAGGTTGAGTATCTTCAAAGCGAAAGGGACCGAGCGGCTAAACGCGCAGCCGAACGCAGGAGTCTCCGATAATGAAATGCCCTGGGCACAAAGACAAAGAAAAACGAGACTATAAGTGTGAGAACAAAGCTTATGGTTCTCGTCCTGATCAGAAGAAGCGTCGTGCCGCCCGGAACAAGGCTCGGTCGGATGCTGAGAAGAAAGGACTTGTCCGTAAGGGTGATGGGAAAGACGTCCACCACACTCAACCAAATGGAGATCTAAGAAAATCTCCGGTCGTGGTAATCTCAGCTTCAGTTAATAGGAGTATGAGTGCGCCCCAGAATCTTAGAAAGATGAGAAACAGGGTAGCAAAGAAACACGCGAGGAAGTCATAATGGCAAGATCAATCCCAGCCGCGTCAGCGGGAAGAACAATCCCTGCACCAGAAGCCGGTGGTGGCGGTGGTGGCGGAGGCGGAAACGCCTGGAAAGAATGGGTCGAACTTCCACTCGACCCCACTGACGCCAACGGGTGGATCGTTCGGGATGGAGTGGGCGTAACCGGAGCTACGACCTTGGCTATGGACGGCGATATTTTGAAGTTCAATCAGGACGGACTGGCAAGATTGCAGATCCAAGGGTCTACAATGAAAGGGAAGTGCATGATTAGAAAGCAGCACCTTCGCCCTTGGAATGAAGCTGGAATAGCACAACCCTCTGGAGTGCCTGAACACCTCTTTCAGCCCGAGAGCCTGATACTGAAATTGGAAGTTTTGTTCGACACTGATGGAGGGGGGCCAATTAACGGAGTGTCTTCTGGCGGGTACGGGCAAAACCTCACTTGTATGGTAGGTCTAACCGGGTACTCTTCAGACCAGGAGGGTGCGCCAACTATTGGAGGTACCAGTGTGCTTTGGATTGCTGCTCAATGCAAAAAGAGCGGCGGGAATGAGCCGTCTGGGTACGCGAACTCAAATCTCTATGCTGCCGGATACAAGACGTATTTCACTACGTCGGGCACATCTTCTGGATATACTTGGAAGAACCAGGCATCTGCTCCAGCTCAGGCCCATGACTCTATCGTCTTTTGTACGCCACCAATGAGGAAAGAAAACAGTGCGGGACGCAACGATGTCTGGGGTGGGAGCTACTCTGCGACGACCCCGTTTTTTCCGCTCGCACTCAACGGGCAGTCTTGCTACGACAATGCGACCAAGTTTAGCAACGAGAGCGCTCAAACTTTTTGGCACATCGCTGTCTGGTTTGGAGCAGACAATAACAATGTGAGTCAGGGAAATATTAGGGTGAAACGCATTCGATATCTTTGGCAACCTGTACAGAATAGGGAGCCATTGACATGACGGTTTTATTTATTCAATGTTCAAGCTCCTCAACCGCACAGCAGATTGTTACCGATGTTGAGGCAGGAGAACTGTGGGGTGTTGACATGGGCAGCACTTCGAAAGTCGCTGCCTACTCTAACTATGCCTTGATCGAGTGTACCGAAACTCGTCATCTTAATTTGATTGACGCAGAGAAGGATCTCGATAAATACGAAATCACATACGGAACTACAGATCCAGATTCTTTCACAGAAGCTCCGTCAGATTGGAAAGTGTGGTTCTTGCGTGGAAGAATCCAATAGGGGGATGAATGGAACAGCGTGTGCGCAAACTTGAGACTGATGTAGCCGTCTTGGGCCAACGAGCGGACACGGTAGAAGGTGAAGTGTCTTCGATTCGTCAGGATATTCAGGGCATCAAGAAAGAGATTCACAAGGCCCAAGGTTTGATCTTAGCGACCATCGTTATCATGCAGTGCATCGCGATCTTTATGGAGGGATGATTGGAATCGGAATTCATAGCACACCTCTTAGACCTAGGCATGACCGGCGTGTTTGTCGGATACCTCATCTATCAAAATAAAAAGATGGGAATTCAACTCACTAAGATGACTAGAAAATACGAGGAACTTTTTGAGCGCGTGCTAAAGGCGGTCGAATGAGTATGGCTAAAGACCGTAGAACTGCGGCACGCGGGGCTATGCTGAAAAAGAAATATGGGTTTGATGGCTACAACAAGCCGAAGAGAACCCCAAACCATCCCACTAAATCCCACATGGTGCTCGCCAAAGAAGGCAGCACAATCAAGCTAATTCGTTTTGGGCAGCAGGGAGTAAAGACGAACCAGACCGCTGGGCAGCGTAAAGCGTTCAAGTCTCGCCACGCTAAGAATATCTCAAAGGGTAAACTGAGCGCAGCGTATTGGGCGGACAAAGTGAAGTGGTCCCCCAGTAAAACAAAACAACCTAAAAATCAAAAATGGAAAAAAGGGTCTTAGGAGATAATCATGGCCAAAGGCGTAGCCCATTACAAAGAAGACGGAACTCTCTATGACGGAGAAACCCACAAGATGCCTGACGGCACTCTCCATACAGGCAAAGAACACTCAGATTCTTCTGTTCCCTTATTCCATATGGAGGATCTTTCAGAAGAAGCAAAGGAAAAGGCGATGAAAGGCAAGGGTAAAAAGAAATTTAATCTAAAAGAAATGCGGGAAAAAGCGGCTAAAAAAGCCATGTCTAAAAAGAAGAAGAGTGGAAGTGCCTACTAAACTCAAAAAAATGCGAAAAAAGGCGGCAAAGAAAGCTAGCCGAGTAAACGAATCCGGGAACTACACCAAACCTGGAATGCGTAAGCGCCTTTTTGAGAAGATTAAAGCCGGAAGCAAGGGTGGAAATGCGGGGCAGTGGTCTGCCCGTAAAGCCCAGATGCTCGCCAAGCAGTACAAAGCCGCTGGCGGAGGCTATAAAAACTGATGGCAAAGACGAAGACACAAAGATCTTTGGATACCTGGACCGGACAAGAGTGGACAACACCTTCGGGCAAAAAAAGCAAAGATACCGGAGAAGTCTACGCGCCAAAAAATAAGATTAAAGCTCTCCAGTCTTCTGCTAAAGGCAGGGCAAAGTTAGCGAGAGCGAACAAAAAGAAAAGAGAAGCAACTGCAAAAGGCGAGCAGCACGCCGATCACGGTCTTCACTCGAGAAAGAAGAAAGCATAAAAAGCCGTGCCCCAACTTTAGCGGCTTGAACAAGGAACAGACATGGCTCATTTTTCTCTCGACGAATTTGTCGGAGCGATCCAAGAAGCGGTGGTTAAGTCCACTGATATTGCGGAACAACACGAACTCGATAACATCCGCAAAGAAGAGTATTGGATTGCTACTGACGAGAAAGCAGAGGATGGTACTCCGATTTACAAACCTCGGATGGTTACTGTTCGTTTGCCTGTGTGGGTCGAGGGCAAGCAAACTGAACAAGACATCCAAGTTCCAATGCAAACGCTCGTCACTGGACAATCGCTCGCCATTGAGCAGATGACAGTTGAGATGGATATTGAACTTCAAGGCATGGAAGACGGAGCAGACATTGGCTGCATACACCGTAAGTTGAAAATAAATCCCTCGATTGGAGGTAATGGATGGTTCGCTAAAAAGCGAAATACTGCTAAGATTTCAATCACTTTCAAGGGGCAGGAGCCCCCAGAAGGTTATGCAAGAATCGACAATCAACTTATTAAACTACTTCCGTAGGAGAGAACAATGGCAGACGGTCTCGTAAAAATGTCCGACCAATTTGGCGGCCTTCCAATGGACCAACTTATCGGTGGTCCCCTCAAAGCAGCTTGCGACTCCCAAGTCCAGCTTGCCAAGGCTACTGCTGACTTTATTCAGAATGTTGGACTTGAGGCCGATTCAACAGGCGCTCTCAAAGCTCGAACTGTTGACTTTACTTACTCCAAGCCCGTGAATGACGGCGCTGGCGGATACACCGAGGTTACCAATCAACTTGATGTCCCGATCCTTGCAATTCTCAATACTCCTTCTCTTCAAGTAAAAGAGGTCGAAGTCGACTTTACTATGGAAGTGAAGTCCAGCACCTCCGAAAAAAGTAGCCGAGACTACGAAGCTGCCATGGACACTCACGTCAAGGCAGGCTGGGGCCCAGTTAGTGTTGACGTGAAAATCCACGGTTCTATCTCAGCAAAGAGCGAGAACACTCGATCTTCTGACAACTCGGCTAAGTACAACGTCAAGGTCATTGCTCGAGACGATGGTATGCCAGAAGGACTCAAGCGTTGTCTCGACATCGTCCAATCCGCAATCGCAGAAAAGCCCGCCGCTGCGCCCGCGCCTGCGCCTACTCCTGCCCCAGCACCGAGGTCATAACCATGAAGAATAAAGGAAAAATCCTACAACAAGCGATTGTTATGGCAGAGGATCTCTTTCCGGGCCCTAAGATGGGGAAGAAAAAGAAAGCCTGGGTTGTAAAGTTCATCAACGAACACGTCAATCTTCCAATCCTCAATGAGAGGCAAGAGGCAAAGATCATTGGATTCGCTGTTGATGTTCTATGCGATCTCATGTTCCAAAAAGTCCAAGAGATCAAAGCACAATGATCCCTGCGATTCTAAAACACGTCCAATCTCTGGGCTATCGTATTTTCGATGGTGGCCACGCCTATAATCTGAACATTATTGGTATTCGAAACAGCAAAAACGTAAACTCGTTCAACGATTTTCTTTGTTGTGTGTATCGAGAAACAGAAGATGGCGCTTGGACCGTAAAATACTGGCCAGCAACAACTGATCCGGGGAAGTTTTGTCTTGAAAACCCTGAAGTCTACGGAACATCGGCAGGAACGGCAATCATCGTCCCAGGGCAGTACCGTGGTGTTTACAAACTCGATCTCCACCGAGGTAAATACGAAGCGCTCTGCCAACGGAACGGAAAGATCAAAGTCTATAGAGACGGAAACCGAGATGATGTCCTCGACATGGACCCAGACACGATCCAAGAGGGCTTTTTCGGCTGTAATATCCACAAAGCTGGCGCAAACTCCACTCAAGTAGATAAGTGGTCTGCCGGGTGCCAGGTCTTTGCCCGAAGCAGAGATTTTGATGAGCTAATCGCGCTTTGCCATAAGCAAATTGAACATCATCCCACCTGGGCACCTTCTTTCACCTACACCCTCATCACGGAGTGGTAGAAATGGAAAAACTAAAAGAACTCTGGGAGAAACTCAACCTTAAAGTAGCCCTCGTTGGAGGGGTGGTTGTGGTTTCTACTTCCTTGGGCACTTGCCATCTTGTAAAAGATGACGCGCCTGAAGAGTCTCCGATTGAGGAGACTACTACGACCGAAGAGGTCGCTCCGGCTGAAGTGCCAGAAGAGGTTCCGGCTACGCCAGAAACTCCAGAAGAAGAGTAAGAGGTGGGGGATAGCGTCGGTGTTGGGCTTGACGTTAGTCGGGTTGTTTCTGTTTCTACTTCCCGATTTTCTATCCCCCACCCCTTTATTTCTCTTTCTCGGGCTTCCAACCCATTTTTCTTTTAGTGCCATAGACATAGGCGTCTGCCCTGTCTTTGGACATCTTCTTTTTCTTTGCTTGATTCCTGAGCCGGTCTTCAACCGACTTCAGAATCTCCTCGCTCGGTGCCATCGTTAATCTCCAAAGGGTGGCCTGGGGTTCTTTTAATTTCTACATAACTCCAAGAACTCCGCTTCCGTCCTCTAGGCTTGATGGTCGACATTACGACAACCTGGCAGGGGGACTTCTCCAAGACCTCTAAAGTCTTGCCCAAAGTGAGTGGATCCCACATCCGGTCATCCACTACAATCAAATCGCCAGAAAACGCTATCCCTGCGGCGATTGCAGCGAGAAGACGAGCCTCCGTGCTTCCAGACAGCGCGGTGTGCTCCTCCCCATCTCTGGTAAGTCCGATGTTTATGGCGCCGCCGGAAGCATCGAACAAAAGGGTGTCTCCCTTGGGCAAGAACTTACCTACAGATTTACAGAATTTGTCAGCTACTTCGTCGAGCATATCGTGCATGACTTGGATGACTGCATTCTTTAAAGCCTTAAGAGAAGAAGACAAATCAGAAGCTCGTACCTCCCCATTCTTGGCTAGTGAAGCAACTTTCGTCATTCTACGGTGTAGAAGAGTTTCTCCGATCTCTCCGAGCAAGTCCTCAGTCGGCGGAATGCGTTGGATGGCATCCTTGCCCCCGAGTTGCTTGGTCAAGTGCGAAAGCACATGCCCTGCTTGGAGCATCGGGTCTGCTTTGTAGTCAAGGTAGATCACCTTTAGTAGATCCCGAAGCATGGCCCGTTGTAGGGTGTTCCAGACTCCTCCAAGCTCGTCATCTCCGACAAACCGGACTGTGCCCATAGACTCTAAGGCGATCTTACTCGCTTTTACCTGGGCACTCTGATCACGTTGAAGAGATCCTATTTTCGTTAGAAGATCTGTAAGGCTGACTGGCCGGTCAAGGGGGCACACGAGGACCAGCGTTTCGTGTAGTTCCTTGGGCAAAAGGTCCATCAGGTCTGCCGCTGTGATGTCCTTACAGAGCACTTCCCAGAAAAACTTCACTTTGGTTTCGGTGCTCCCCGACATTACAGCGTGTAGTTCTGCGATTGATAATGCACTTTGACCTTCGTTTGCTCCCGAAGACTTAGGCCTTTTCCCGCGCTCAAGAACCCACCTTCGGATGCTTCCATTATCAAAACGGGCAACAGCCACAGCTTCATTTTGTGAAGGGGGAATTAGAGCAGACAGAAGCTTCCCGTCTTTGATGGGCTTGTCTCGGTACAAAAGACCATAAGCACTTCCCGTTCGGGCAAGCTGTAGGGCTTCTGCGATAGCGCTTTTTCCAGACTCGTTGTTACCGATTAGAAGGGTGTGTTTACCGATGTTTACGGTGTAGTCCCCACCATCTGGGCTCTTGATGTTTGTTTGAATCTGAGTGACAAAGTTGCTCATTGGGACTCTCCGCAAAATTCTTGGTGGACCAAAGCTAGTGCTGCGCCATTCATTCGAGAAGGCGTAGTCTTACCCATCTTCCAACGACGTAGGCTTTGTACGCTTGGATTAGCTCCTGCAAGATGTTTTCCCATCTCGACCGCGATCTTTTCATAAGAGAGGCCAATTGCCCCAAGGTCGTACAGTAATTTACCAGGCTCTACTTGAGCCTTTACTCTCGCTTCAATTGTCGGACTACGCATTGTTCTTCTCCTTAAAAGGAAGGTTAAGTTGAGGGTCTGGATCACAGCGATAGCCTCCTGACCAGTCCTCTTCATCATAGGGATAAACCTGTGTAATTCTTTGGATTTCAGGGGCGTCTCCCCGCTCTTTGTGTTGGCAGAGGAGAAAAACCGGACGACCGACTCGGATTGCCATTCCAACAATCTGAGCAGTCGCCCGGCCCACGAAAGGGGTTGGAATAACGATCATGTCGTAGTAGGGCTTTCTGGTAATCGAGTGCTCCCTCTGGACCACACTCTTTGCCCAAGAATTCCAGTCTCCTCTGTGGTGAACCCGAAAATCTTCCCTTCCGGGAACGATGTTGATCTTCAAGTCCTTACCCGCACGTTCTCCCCGCGCTTGGATAATCTTTCGGATATTCCCGCAATCCTCCTCGATCTTATCTTCTGTATCGAAAGAGGGGTGTGCGTAGAAAATGCTCACTTTCTTGCTCATTTCTTTTTCCTCGCTTTTTTCCGCATCTCACGGCATTTTTCACAATCACAAAAGACAGGACGTCTCATACTTCGCTCCAACGATTTCCGATGTCGGCTTCTGCCGTATAGTCGAGAAGGGGGTTCTTCTTCCGTCGTCGATTCATTACGCCCTCTAAAATCTTAGCCGCCTCTTCCGCTTTATCTTCGGGCACCTCAAGGTAAAGCGCGTCGTGGCCATGGTTGATCAGCCATTCGACTGGAATAGTCTTTCCAGTAGGGTCGATGGCTTCTGTAGAAAACCATGGACGTTTTCCATAGATAAGCTCGATCATCCCCTCGTTTACTATGACAGCCCCCCCTGACTGGATGGGGTGATTGACAAGCTCGTTGATCTTATCCTCGTTTCGAAAGTACCGACGCCGGTCCCAGAGAGAATCTCCGATGAAACCCTCTCGCCTGTATCTCCCCTCGATCATTCGCCACCACTTTGGGATTTCAGGATCGGCTTTCTTTAGGCCATGGACAACCTGGCGCACGTCCTCAACTGTAAGGTGGGCATAGAGGAGGTTGCCTTGGTCATCCTCAACTGAACAAATCTGTTCGTGGATTCTCTTAGTAGAAGCTGCGTACTGCCACGCGTATCGAGTGTTCTTAGTAATATCTCGCGTAGCTTTAAAAGTGCCCTTCCCCTTTTCTCTCCTTTCTTTGGGCGCTCCTTCCAAGCTCCAAATTCCCTTACCGTACACAACTTCCATTGTTTCGTTGTGGGGATCGAGACCCTCTCGAATGACGCGCAAAGAGTGTTTAGCCTGGGCCTCTTCTACAATTAGCCTCAACTCAAGCTGGTCCATATCCGCACCGATAAGAACGCAACCTTCTCGGGCAACGTAGATATCACGGAGGGTGTAAGGAATGTTCTGGGCATTTGGGTTGCTGGAAGAGTACCGTCCTGTCGCGGGTAGACGATTGTACGAAGGGTGGATTCTTGTAATCTGCTTCTCGATTAAAGGACGAACGTAAGTGCCCAGAAGCTTTGATACTTTTCGATAAGACCTCACAGATCTTAGAAACTCAACTTTCTCTTCAGAAAGGCCGTAGTGGACAATCATCGTCCGGAGAGTTTCATCGTCTGTAGAAGGGTCTCCTGTTTTCTCAGAGTAGTGATGGGGGGACAGGTTCCATTCTTTAAAAAGAAGCTGTGCCATCTGGCGTGTGCTTTGGGGATTAAAGCTTTCCCCAGCAATCTCCTTGCAGGCTTTTAGTTGTTTCTTGGCCTCGAGGTCTAGCCGGAACAAGTGTTCCTGAGCACGCTCCTGATCTACTTCAATGCCATTACGCTGCATCGTAGTGCCCAGGTGTTGTAAGGTGTGTTCACGAGGCAACAGGTGCATCTGGCTTCGCTTCTTCACATCTTGGGCAAGAGGCTTTGCAATCCTCGCAGTAACACAAACATCTTTCCCGCAGTAAATGTGGAGTTCTTCGTCCGTCTTCGCCTCAACTGCGGTATGGTCTGCTTTCCAAGCTTCTGGGTTATCAGTATAAAAGGAACCCACGAAACCAAGATTATGGGGAAGTTCGTTGTCTGCTAAGAGATGGAGTAGGATGGTGTCACAGGATAGATTGGGAGTGATCCCTGTCCATTGCTCCATGACGAGTCGATCATATTGCCCTGCATTGTGTCCCAGGACAGGGATTCCCGGCTCCTGGAAGAAGGTTCGGAATATCTTCTTCAGCGCAGCTTGCTGTTCTGGGGACGCAAGAGGTCTGCCAACGATGCTTTCGATCTCGACAACGAGAGCCTCGTCCTCCGTCCCTAAGCCGACACAGCGGACGTTTGCAGTAAGCGGATCAATACCGTCAGTCTCAAGGTCATAGGCAACGAACTTCCCCTCTTCCTGCCACTTCTTCAAATAAGCAGAAACCACTTCGGGCTCATTGGTCCGAGTTATTTTAGGCTCCGGCCAGTTTAATTTAGAGTCAAAATATCTCAGTGCCTTCCTCAAATCGTGGAAGAAAACTTCTCGGTATGCTGGCTGACGCATGACCCAAGCAGGGTGCATCGTGTATCCAACCTTTAAAGTTATGTTTGGATCCCAGGGAGCAGGTAGTTCTTCACACCCACCTCGGATCTTCATTACAGATACGTCTTTCTGTCGGATCGCTCGGGCCGCTTCCTTGCCCAGGCAGATAATCTTATGGATTCCTGTGGCTTGGAGTTCCCGGTACAGTCGACCCCGACAAGCCTCGGCGGGTTTAAGGGCTCGTTCCTCTTCACTCTTCCCTTTGTTCCTCCTGGATATCTGAATGTTAGTGGCTTCCAAATCATTCTTGGGAGGACGGCAGCAAATCGCATTCGTCAGGTGACATGAAAATCTCTTGAGGTCCAAGCGGTCGAGCGCTCGCTGAAGCTCCACACCCCCTGGGCCTACAAAAGGGCGCCCCTCTACAGTCTCATGTATTCCAGGAAAGTCTCCAATAATGATCACTTGATCATTTGAGTGAATCTCTGGACCTACAGGATCACCAGTTCCGCTGTGTCGCAGCGGACATTTTGAACAAAAGGTAGACATGGTGTTGGGCTAAAAAGTGGAGACGGCGGGGGCTGGTACAAAATCCACCGGGCGGATTCCCATTATGGTTTGAGTCCCACCGTCTCCGGGAAAGGGAGGGCCGCTACCCAAGTTTACTGAACACCCAAATTAATTATTAATTGGAGGGCAGCGACCCATAAAATTAAGGCATCTATTTGACCACGGACATGCCTTCCTGCTCCGCCGTACTCGCACTAAAAGGACCAACCCAGAAAGAAATCCTCCTCTGTGCGCAAGTCAGTATTAGTCAAGGAGGTAATCAAATCCCTCGTCGTCACTGACGGGAGATTCAGGTAGCGCAGCGCCAGCCCCGTTGGGCGTGGGTGCGGTTTCTACTTTAGGCGCCTCAGCCTTAATAGTAGCTCCTTTGACCTGGTCGTACTGGAACTTCTGCATAAAGCGGTACTCGGGATAACTACCCTCAGTGGGTTGTCCGTTCTGTCCCATAGTGGGGGCCGTATACTTGAAGTGTACTTTCTTGTTTACAAGCTTGTGGAAGGGAAACTTCACACGAGAAGTAAGCTTGCTCTCATCCACACCGGCAGCGACCAAGAATCCCATGATAAAAGGAACAGCTTTGTCTACAAGAGAAAAGCTCTCTCTGTGACGAATGCCATCCGTAGCCATGTATACGTAGAGGCGGTTCGACTCTTCGTAGTGTTTAAACTCCAGGATGGTAGCTTCGTGTAATCCGCTAGTCAGGTAGCCAATACCACTCCCACCCGCTGGGGTCTTGCCAGTAAAATCCAACTCAATGACAACATCGTTGCTCATTTTCTATTCTCCTTGCCCATCTGGGCACTGTTATTCACACACATTGTGAGGGGGTTGGGGCCGGAGGAGAGTGAAGAGAAAAGGACAAGAAATCTCCCACTCTTCCCCCAACCCACTAAACGAATAATCCATCTTCTTCTGCGGGCATTGAAAAAGCTCTCAATGCTTCTACTTCTGTGTAGTGCCGGAGGATGGCACGGTGCAGTCCGTCTTGGAGTGCCCAGCGTAGGTGTTCAAGACGCTTCTTGTCTTTAAGCTGCGCTGACACTTTCTGGAGTACCTCGGGCCAGTCTTCAATGCCCTGTTCCAGAATCTTGTCAGATACTTTCTGGGCGACATCACCGATCCACTCCAAGCCTTTGGGATATGCAATCTGGTATCCTGCTGCCCGGAGTCCTTCTGCAATGTTCATGGGAGACATGCCTGGGAATACAGACAATCGATCTCCGGACATATAGTCTGGCTGGGGGCGGAAACAAAGCTGGTACTTCCACGGCGCAGCGGTAGGCTCATACATTGCTCGGCCAATCACGTCGACCATGCCACTAAACTTTTCTGGAAGCTGACCGGGCAGTGAAGGACCACCGCGAACGAACTTACCGCTGCTTTGACGTGGCGGCTGCTCATGGCAGTTAAAGATTACGACGATCCCCATCGCTGTAGCGGCACGGGCTGAATCCCGGCAGGCGAGAACATCGCGGGTAAGAGCAGACCACATACCAGCACGGCCTTTGGTAGATTCATAGGCGTTGATGGTGGTCTCTACCATAAGAGAGAAGTCGTCGATAACAATAGAAGGCGGGCACTTCTTAGGATCTGAAATCGCATCATTGATGACTTGGGTTGCCTCGGGCACAGTCATGGCCTTAGCAACATTCATACCCTCGATCCCTAAGAATCTCTGGGCTGAGAGAAGACCGGAGGGGTCTCCGATGAAAAGCCCACAGGCTCCCGCCGCTGCTGACGCGACAGTCTTTCCTGCTTTACTCGGGCCGTAGAGGCAGATGAATACGCCCCCAGAAGGCGGACGGCCTCCGCCATTGGAGCCATTAGCTCCAGCTTTACTAGACATTGATTTCTCCAAACACACACTTGTTTATTGAGGGAAGCTAACACACTGGTTTTTTCTGAGTCAATTGAATGACGTCGATAATTTGATCTATGATTTCTAATTTACTGATCTCTTCAGGAGTCTTCTCGTCCGGACCCTGTTTGATCATGTCTTCCAATTCCCTACCAAAGAAATGGAGGGCTTCGAGAACAGTAGGTATTTCATCTTCTGTAAGTTTGAGGAGGATCATTACTCACCCCCAAAGCGGCACAGGTTGTAGGCATCACACTGTCCGTACTTGCCGTAGCAGACTTGGTTGGTCAGGGTCATCGGCCACTCTCGGGGCTCTTTTCCCTGCCAGGTTTCTACTCTCCGTTCGGCTTCAACAAGGGACGGCACAAAGTCTTTGAGAGCAGCAGGTGCAGGCTCAATGGGCCGACGATCAAAGTCATATTTCGGAGACGCTTTGATGCGATTGAGGATGACCCCCGCAAATCTCTCACCGTATTTCGCGTGTCCAAACATTTGATAGCCAATGAACTGGCCGTCCAAAGTGTATTGACGTAGAGTCTTTGAGACAATGCGGTATGCGGTTTTATGATCGACGATCCAGACCTTGCCGTCCGGGTCTTCCACAATGAGATCCGCCCTCTGAGTGTATAGATATTTCCCAGATACTTTCGCCCGTAATTCGTATTCGACCTCAAGAACTCTCCAAGATTCGTGGAGCCAATTGTTGATGTAGGCAGTGCAGACATCAATGGCTAAAGGAACAAGCTTTTCCCAAAGTGGAGAAGAGTTTGATTCTTCTCGGGCCAAAGCTTGAATGGCATCCTCATAGGTGTACCACTGTTCCGTGTTCCCACCCAACTGCTTTTCTTTCATACGTTGATAGTGGTGGGCCAGCCCTACATGAATCAGAGAACCACGAGCGAGGGGCTCAGAAATCTGTCTCTCCACTAAACCCGAGTGCTCCCAGGCATACAACCTTGGGCACCTCATTACGCTTTCTATCCGATGCCACCCCCTCTCGGATGGCCCTGAATTAATGAGCTTCATTGTTTTGTCCTTTCTCCTACTATAGCTTGTCTGTCATATGATGCAACACTAATATGTCAGGTGGGTGTCAACTGAGCTACACGAGCGAGCAAAGATGCCATACCTTCTGACGATTCATCTACGCCCCCAAGCACTCCCTCGATCTCATCGGCAGCAGCGTCTTCTGCAATCTCTCCAACGTGTGGCAGCTTCTCCAACAGCAGGTCCGACACATGCTCATCGGCTGTGTTCCGAGCAACAACGTAGGAGACTAGCACTGGTCTCTTCTGCCCGAGTCGAGAGAAGCGGCCCTCCCACTGGATTATCTTATCTGGAGTCCAGGGAAGCATAGTGATGAGTGCGAGATCAGTGTCTTGTAAGTCTACACTCTCACCCCAGGCGTCACCCGTTCCGATGAGGAGGCACGGTCCAGGATGGGCCATGTACTCGTGCCTGATTCGGTCACGTTCAGTCGGGTCAACGCCTCCGTGTGCTGCCCAAACAGAGCAGCCTTTTATATTCTGGACTGCCTTGTCGAGTCGGGAAGACAAGCGGTCACAGTCATTACGTCGGGCTGTGAAGACAACTACCTTCTGGTCGGAAGATAAAGCTTCAAGTACCCGGTCCTGGATGTAGTCATGCTTCCGAGAAGCAGCTTCCATAAGCAGGGTTTCAAAGTAGGATTCTCCTCCCTCCTTCTGTGCCCGTTTGATGTCCCGCTTCATCGCCGCTGGCTTGTTCTGTTCGGCGTGGGACAGGCGTACAACCTGCCTTCTTTTCTTGGGCAAATGGCGGTTGACCTCATCCCGCTTAACCCTTACCTTCACATACGAAAGGCGCTCTTTCAACTCGGGGGCATTGGTCACACCATTGTATTGGTAGCCATACCCGTTGTGCATTCCCTGGCAGTACCGCATTCCAAACTGATGGAAAGTGCCCCACTGCCACGGCTCTACCAAATCTAGTTGAGTCCAGAGATCTTTCACCCTTCCAGGGATTGGGGTCGCAGTCATTCCAAGCTTTCGGTGGGCTCTCCCCGCCACTTTGCGAGCCGAGTCTAAGCTGTTCCCGAGTCCCTCAAATTGTATAGAACCGTCACGGCGAACAATCGCCTTGGTATGTTTAGGGCGGCGTAGCCAATGGATCTCATCCCAGACAACCGATGTGGGCTCAAGTGCGACCAGAGCATCTGCCCAGTACTTCAAAGTCTCCCAGGCTGTAATGTAGAGGCAGGTTCGGTCGCTCTTGAGTCCTTTCGGTGGTGTCTGCCCGGTAAGGAGAACAGGCTTCAAGGTTGTGTATTGCTCACACTGTTCGGCCCAAGTCCCCCGAGCGGCAGCCTTCGTAACCACGAGCTTGATACCTGGGGAGGAGACGAGGAAGACAAGACCGACGAGTGTCTTCCCGGCACCTGGTGGGGCCCACACATGGGTTCCTGGAATAGCCAAGGACTTAGCAAGCATCCTCTTCTGGTGCTGCTTCATAAAGTCCGTAAGTCCTTCTCTCAAAAGAGGATTCCGTAAAGAAGCTTCGACTTGTGTAAGGTCAATGATGGGCGGCTCAGTAATTAAGCCTAAAACTGAATGGGCATTCAGTGGAATACGATACCCCCCTCCGTGCTTGTTGGGCCAGACTCCTGGGATCTCCAAGCCGAGCGAGGGCACCGAACGTCTGTGAACGAACGGTTTCATGTTGTGTCCTTTTATTTTTCTGGGCTAATGCTAATTACATTCTCTGATTTTGTTTCTACGCTTGGCGATGGGAGTCCGAGGTAGCAGTAAATTCCCTGGCCTCCGAGTACGATTCGCTTGACTGCGACTGCTCCCATCTGCTGGAAGCAAAGCCTAAGATTCATTTCCTGGTAGACATCCCTCCGACCGTGCCGCTCACACCAAGTCTTGTAAGAACCGTAGAGTAGTTCGCATGAGACTGCGCGGTGGGTTGCTGCGCTTGTCACCTGGGCAAACTCGGGACCGGCTGGGTAGTCGGTGATGAGAGAGGCAGGGCCATACTGAAGAACCAATCTTACAAAGTGTTCGATGGAAGAACGGGACGCGGCTTGCAGGAGGAGACGCGCCTTGGTCTCGTGTGGCTTGGCGATGAGAGAGTAGTCCACCTTCAGGGCATGGAGCGCATGAGCAAAGGCTGAGACTTCCTCGGCAAAGTCTTTCGTGTACTTGCCCAGTGATGGGTCGAAGCATTTGGAAAGCATCTTTCTATATTCTGGGTCTACCTTCTCAGGCACCAGGACGGTGAAGCGACGGTCGTCTTCCTCCACCATGAGGGGTCGTCTCTCATTAGACGTAAGCCACCAGGTCATACGATTCTGTACTTCTGTCCGGGCTGCGTAGGGGGCGCGGCAGGGTACGCGATCGTCAGTGATGTAGGCTTTGAGCGCTGCTGTGACGTCTCCGTCCTTACCTCCGATTCCTACTTCGTCTGCCAGCACCAAGAGTTTAGTGACGTAGCTCGCGTTGAAGGAGTCCTTCAGTGCCCGATTGGATACGATGGCTGAGTTCCTTTCCCCAATAATGTGGGCCAGGATTCTGCCGTACATAGATTTACCGATTCCCTGTTGGGGAGATAGGCAAAGTACGGCGACCATTGAACGGCGTTCAGGGCGTTGGACTACGGAAGCACTCCAGTGCAGCAGCCAGTTCATCACGCTGGCGTCTCCGGAAGAGAGAACCTCCAACATCTTTTCTATTCTGGGCCAAGCTCCTTTACTGGGCTCGACCTCGGGCTTCGCATAGAGGTTTAGCATTGGGCCAATGTGGTTGGGCACGATGGCTCCTCGGGATGAGTCGCATTCAAATCCATAAACCTGGCGGGACAAGATGTGATCGACCAGGGCCTGGACATGCTTGCCCGACAGGTCTCCACTCAGTTTACCTACGAGGTGGTGGACGATTGTCTCTTTGCGGAGTGGCGTCTGAATCTGCCAAGCTCCTGTCTCCCGCCGGTAGAAGACACCCTGCGGGAAGTTGAAGCACAGGTTGGTCTCCACATACTGGATCATAGAATCTGGGATCTCTCCGAGGAGTTCCTTTCGTCCTGCGGCTGACCGAGTGGACGCCTTCTTTTTCTTCTCCTTCTTGTTGCCCAACCAGAATTGTTTCTGCTCGTGGTCGTGATTGTCGCTCGTGCATTGAAGGAACACGCGTCCGTCTTTGCACACTCGGAGGAAAGCACTTCCAAAAGATGCGCCCCCTTGGAATGGGCAAGCGCATTTGTATTTATCTGGGCCCTCTTCAATTAGGGCAGCGACGTCTGCTGTCTCCCCGGAAGAAGAGATTACAAGAACCGTTTCTGGAGTAAGGACAAGCCCGCCTTCAGCGTCGTCTTTCTGTTCAGTCATCAATGAATCCACACACAAGGGAGGCAAAGATAACTCAAGATAGCTTTCGTAGGAAGCGCCAGTTCGTCTCACAGGGAGAGCATAATGGCGGGCATAGTCTTCGCACTGAGTATCAACGCCGTCTGTGTAGCCTATCAAAGATAGGACTGCTTCTCTCGTAGACTTGACTTCTTTTATTTTAAGAGGACGGGACAGGAAGATGACCACTCGATAGCGCGGAGCCTCATCCGTGTGAGACCAGGTTGTATAAACTCCGTTGGCTATGCCCAGAGTATTGAGGTGTGTAGCCATGCGGGCGGCAGACCAGTCGGGGTCATCGTAGTCGAACACCACAGCACTAATCTTGGCTACGTTCTTGTTCGCTCGTGTCTTCCCTTCTGGGTAGAGGGCTGGGCTCCAACAGTCTAGTTTCTTTTTATTGAAAGCAGCAGCACGCCATGGGGGCTGGGCGAACAGGCGGCGCAGCACTGCCTCTTCCTTGACAACCACACTGGACGGACGTACAGTAGTGAAGCCGCCCTTGAACATAGAAATGTGCCAAGGCAAAATACCTTCAGCAAGTGAAGCTTTCTTCTTATCCATTAGCTTCATTCTCCTTGGACCCCGGAGTGAATGTGACCTCGCTCCGGGGTTCTTTGTCTTAAGTGATTGATGAGTTTGACTGGGATTCTCCCGCGAACCATACGAGAGGGCGATCCCCATCCCGATAGACCTGACGCCTCGTGAATCCGTACTGTCTGAGTAGCGCACTCAGAGCATTCTTGTAGCGCTTAGGTCGAATAATCATAGCAGGGCCGACGCCCTCTATGAGTTCATCTAGTGTGAACCCTATCTCATCGAATCGTTTTGCATAAGACAGAATGGCTTCTGTTGGGGGGTAGCCGGGCAATGCGTCCTGGGTAGACTCCAGAAACTTAACGTGGATTCTGAGGGCATTGACGGCTGCTTCTAAGCGAGAGGTGTGGGGGCCAAGTTCCCTGGCCCGTTCGGTAAGCTCTGCCAGTTCTTCTTTAAGGCTGGACATACATTCTCCTAGGTGTTGGGTGAGATTTACTAATTATTCTAACCAGTGCTGTCAAGAACAGTATGGTACTTTTACTACCACTACCCCTACATGGTACATAAAAAACATTGAAGAGGATGCAATTGCTCGCCGTTTTACTAACAATACAACAAGATTACAGGGGGTTAGCTTGTGCATGACCTCACTAACAAGATTCTAAAAAGCTGAGGTTTACGTGTCAACGTCTGAGTTCATGCTTTAGATAACGTGCGATGTTAGTCGGCGTAGTTACTATCTAATAAGTGGGGTCATGCAGTTGGCGGCTGGATAGCGTGCTTTCCTATGACAGCCACCGAAAAAAACAAACAACCTGACGGGCTCGGGGGGTGACTCCCCCGGAGGGGAGCCAGATATTTATCCGCACATCACAAGGAAAAACATGCACAATAAATACCACCCGAGCATTCCCATCAGCTTGCAGCCATAGCTTCCAAGATTGCGAGAGAAGCTGTAGATTCTACCTCTTCAACACGGTCCCGGAGAGAAGTCATGGTCTTACCCAGAATCTTCTCGTAGTCCTGGACGAGAGAGTCAAGCTCGCCTGCCTCACGCTCTCGTGTCTGGAGTGCTCGCTTACCGAGATCTCCCTCTTCCAAGTCTGCCTCAAGCTGGCCGAGTTTACTCTCCACCTGGGCAACGAGCGCCACGCAGATCGCGTCAAGAGTATCGGTGTCCGTGGTTGTTTGAATACAAGACACCGTATTCTTGTGGAATGCGAGCGAGATAACCCCTGCGATTTCCTTCCACCGGGCCTTACTGGTTTTTGGAATCCAGTAGAATCCTCCGCGTGGGCGCATCGAAATGCCTCCGAGTTTCCGAGCAGCATTCGATAGAACCGTACCGAGCACCGCACCGGACACCAGCTTTTTCTGAACATTGAACTCAGACTGGAGCATGTCTTGCACATCGTGCCCGAATCTTACGGAAGTGTATACGTCGTGGTTTTCTACATAGTGGAGACCACCAGAAGAATCGAATGTTACTTTGAGGGCTTCGGTGTACCGAGTCTTCCCGTCGTGCAAGTCCTGACGTCCACAGACTTTGTAGCCGCTTGTCCCGCGTACGGTTTTGATGACTACATCCTGCTTACTGAAAACCCTGTTGAGGGCTCGCAATAAAGCTTGCGTGTCGTTCTTGGGAGAAGGGATAAGCTCGGCAAGTCCCAAGTCCTCGAATCCAACTTTTAGAATCTGGCGGTCGGAGTTATCCGAGAGTGACCAGTGGGTCAGGATTCCATTGTATTTGATAGTTTTCTCAATCATTGTCTTGTCCTTTGTGAATGATGCTTGATTGCACCAGACAACCTACCGACTTTCGCCGATAGGTTGCAGGGAGAATCAGACGCGTTTCTCCACAAGGACAGTCTTCATCCAGTCAGGCACACCACGCTTCCCGCAATGGTTCCCAACGAGGGCAACCATAGCTGGGATTTTACAATCTGAACGACGGGGCCATGGGGTGTAGCCGTCTGTCAGAACGATGGTGCAATGCACTATTGGATTTTCCTTTTCTACTCGGGCAATGAGTGGACGCATGTCCGTACCTCCCCGACCAGTAATCTTGACGCTGCGACCGGAGGAACTCCTACCGGACCAGCCAGTATCCGTGTCGCCCGTGACTACGAAACAAGAGCCACCTGCCGCGCGTGCGATCCCGTCAATCTCAGAAAGACAGACATTCAGATCGTCGTTTGACATACTGCCAGAAGTATCCACGACCACGCCGATGCGTAGCTTGGGATGGAATACTGCGGGAATCAGCACGTTCCCCCGGACAGAATGCTGCCGCCGTGAACGCTTGCGGAAAGTGTAGTCGGATGCGCCGACTGAGATTTCCATAGAATTCTTAGCGAAACGCCGCACGATTTCCTGCCAGGGAATTGTGGGTGGAGCAAGTTGCGCTTTGGCCCACAAGACGTCGGCGCTGTTGAGCCCACGTGTTTTAGAAGACTCCTGAATATCTCGGGCAATTTGCCTGCGGATAGACTCGCCTTGTTTTTCAGTAGTCCCAGGATTCTCGTCAGACGGGGGACCGTCTTCCCAATCCCGTGCGTTCTCGTCGAAACACTGGCCTGGTTTCTTGCCGCTCCCACCGTCGCCGTCCTCATCGTTATCCATGTGGAGGTAATACCATTCGGTAATCTGATTCTGTGGGAGGGGATTGCCGCCAGGGTCATTCATCTTTTCTGGGAACACGCACCAGTCCTGGAGATGCTCGCGGAGGAAAGCATCAGACCCATTGATTTCTGCATCCGCTGCAATGTTCCAGCGCTTGGAACATTTCTCCATTCCGACAGGCGGAGAGAACATTTCGAACCGCTCGGGATGTCGACGAATCCAGTGCCAGACTTCATGGATGAAATCTGCAATGAGAGTCTGGACAGAATACTGCTCCTCGCCAAGACCGAGAATCATTTCCGGGTCAAAGTAGCAGCGACCGTACTTGTCCATTCCCCAGCCTCCACACTCGTGGCGGAGACCGGGAACCGGACGGGGAATCATCGCATAGATTCCTTGACCGAGAAACGGATACTGTCTGGCAGCGCCCACGCGAATCGTGGCGAAACGAGCCAGGGATTTTTGGATGGTGACGTCACTCACCTCGGGCATAGGGATAGAAGGTGTCATCTTTATTGTCCTTTAGAAATGACGGTGTACTGGGAAGGATACTCGTCTGAACCGAGAAGAAACTGAATACGAACCCACACTTCATCGTGTTCGTTCCAGCGGTGTCGCCCGTGTCGATGGCCCCCCATCGTAGGCGCTACTTTTCTATAGGCTTTTACAAACTGGGGATATGACCGTTGCCATAAATCCACGGGGGGGAGGGCACACGGAAATAGTCCACAGTCTTTGATTGCTTTGAACCATGGAGTGTTTTCGAATACGAAAACTTCCGTAGGAATGGGGATTGCGTCAATACAAGAATTGATTCCGATGATTCTCGCAATCTTCCGCTGCCTCAATACTTTCAATCGATTTTGCGCATGACCCTTACTCATCTGGAGAAAACGTCCCTCGACTACAGACTCTCTCCAGGTTTTATGGCGCCGGTCCTGATTTTTCTGGGATGCCTCCTGAGCGTATGGACGCAAAGGTACAGGTAGCTGGCCGAGAAGTTGGGACGGAGTAGGCGCCTCAAAATATCCACGCTTTGCACTGAAGGCTTGTTCAACCCAAGGATGGTCCTCTCGGATTTGATACCAGTCGGGTCCACGATATTCAGAAGTCTGTCTGTACCAATTCCAGAGAAGCTTTACTTCCCGACACCGGCAACGCTCATCTGGATTGAAAACCAGAAGCGCGGATAGCGCGTCCTCGTTTTCTCCCTGATGGTCCAATAATGACAGCCTCCCTTTTGAGGTGAGTCCAATACGATGGTGGCGTCCCATGCATTTGACTTTCGCAATTTCTAGAAATTCCATAGTTTTGTCCTTGTTTTCCCACATGATTGTAGGCCAAAGCCGCCCGCCAAAAGGCGGGAAGCTTGTGTCTACATTCAAGCGTCTCCACACTTGTCTGTTCGAATGGTTCTCTCTACCAATTCGATGAGGGGGAGAGACGGGTCTTCTTTCTTGTCCACGCAGAACACACACTTATTCTTAGAGCTAATAAACTCCCCAAAATAAATAGTCTCCTTGCAACCTGGACAAGTCATGGCAATCCCGTCAATGTCTACGCCTTCATTCCAGGACATCACGCACCTCCATTCAACGCGCCAAGCTCACGGAACATGCTGGCGAAAATCGCAGCCTCCTTGGGAACATGGCGGCGGAGTTGCTTGCCTTCCGGACGGGAGAGAAGTCCAGCCAGACCTTGGGCACAAAGCGCGGCCTTGTCAAAGTGCGCAGTATTTTCCGTGCGTCCGATGAGAGTCCAGGCATTCTTCCAGTTGTCCACCGTAGGATTCTCAGCGACGTAGCCACTGACAGAGGAGAACATGAGATAGCAGAGGTCTGCCCGCTCAGGAAATGAAACCGTACTTGCCTGCCCGAGAATAATCTCAGGAGGGAGAACGTGTTCACGCATATCCCAGAATCCCATAAACTCAGAAGCTACGCCTTGACCGATGACACCCTCCGAAAGATTGTGGATAACGTCGCGCGGCGCATCACCGGCAGCCTCCAATAGCTTTGCAAGATTTGTCCAGGTTCGCGGAGTAGCGCGTGGCTTGTTCACGAATTCTACCGTGGGCTCCTGCCGGAAAGCAGAACGACGGCGCTCAAGAAAAGCCACGATAGTATTCGAGGATTTCACGGGAGCCCAGTCGCCGGATAGCATGCCGGATTTCCAGACGTCAAAGTCCAGCTTCCAGTTTATATGAACGAAACGCGTACACGTCGGAGGCTGAAAGTCTGACGCATTGACAGCGATTTCC